>VFQT010000215.1_pt1 | contig 93001 bp, 81 predicted proteins | sample 3512381 | NCBI WGS metagenome assembly VFQT01 (sample SAMN10412376, study PRJNA504923) | tailings metagenome | isolation source: Relicate 2 Philex TSF3 active mining site | place: Philippines: Tuba, Benguet | collected 2017-08-29
TAAGCGGGATCGAACCGCTGACCTCTTGCATGCCATGCAAGCGCTCTCCCAGCTGAGCTATACCCCCACGAGAGCGGCGAATTATACCCACGCATCCCGGGGCTGTAAACCGGGAAATCAGCCAGGAAACAGCTGCAATTCCCGGCTCATGCGGGCGAGCACCTGTTCACGGCCAATCAGCTCGAGGGTGGCATCCACGGAGGGCGTCTGCGGCTCGCCGGTCACCATGACCCGCAGCGGCATCGCCAGTTTCGGAAACTTGAGTCCGTGCTCGGCGACAACAGCCTTCATCGTGCCGCCGATGCTGGCACGGTCCCAGCTGATGCTGGCCAGCCTGCGATGCAGATCGTCAAGCGCGGAACGCACGTCAGGAGTGTAGTGCTGGGCGCGCAGTTCGGCTGCCGGCTCCAGCGGCCGGTAGAAATACACGGCTGCGTCCGCCAGTTCCTCGATCGTGCCGACCCGCTCCTTCAGCAATGCGGCGACGCGTTCGGGCCGGGGACCAGCCGCGACATCGCAGCCGTCGCGCTCGAGGAAGCGCACCATCAGTCCGGCAAGCCGTTCATCGCCGGCCTCCTTGATGTACTGCTGGTTGAGCCAGCCCAGCTTTTCCGGATCGAAACGTGCGGGCGATTTGCTGATGTGTCCCAGGTCGAACCACTCGACCAGCTGCTGCAGCGAGAACTTCTCGTCATCGCCATGAGACCAGCCCAGCCGCGCAAGGTAATTGTTGAGCGCCTCGGGCAGATAGCCGTCTTCATGGTACTGCATCACGCTGACGGCGCCGTGCCGTTTCGAGAGGCGTTCGCCGTCGGCGCCGAGGATCATCGGCAGGTGCGCGAACTGCGGCAGCTTCGCACCCAGCGCGCGGTAGATGTTGATCTGCCGCGGCGTATTGTTGACATGATCGTCCCCGCGCACGACATGGGTGATGTCCATGTCGATGTCATCGATCACCACGCCGAAATTGTAGGTCGGTATGCCGTCAGCACGCATGATCACCAGGTCGTCGAGTTCGGCATTGGCGACGGTGATCGGCCCCTTGACCAGGTCATTGAAGGTGACTTCGCCGGTGTCCGGCGTGCGGAAACGGATCACCGGCTGCGTGCCCGGTGGCGGCGTCAGCCCGAGACGCTTCGCGTTCTCCGGACGCCAGCGCCCGTCATAGCGCGGCTTCTCGCCGCGCGCGCGCTGGGTTTCGCGCAGGGCGTCGATCTCCTCGCGCGTCGCATAGCAGTGATAGGCATGGCCATCGCGCAGCAACTGCTCCACCGCGGCCTTGTAGCGGTCCAGCCGCTGCATCTGGAAATACGGGCCTTCATAGTCCAGCCCCAGCCAGTTCATGCCGTCGAGGATCGCCTGCACCGACTCATCGGTCGAGCGTTCGCGATCGGTGTCCTCGATGCGCAGGATGAAGGTCCCGCCGTGCTGCCTGGCAAACGCCCAGCAGAACAGCGCGGTGCGCGCGCCGCCGATGTGCAGATAGCCCGTCGGGCTGGGAGCGAATCGTGTCCTGACCATGTTGACGCCGGAAAAAACCGTTATTTTACGTCACACGACAGCCGGCGGCCCCGCCGGTTCAGCGGCTGAAACGGTCCGGACGATAGGGCGAGAGGTCGATGCGCGGTGGCCTTCCGGCAACAAGGTCGGCGATCAGTCTGCCGGTCGGCGCACCGCCGCAGAGCCCGACATGGCCATGGCCGAAGGCGTAGTAGACATTCCCGAAGCGCGTCGCGCGGCCGATCACCGGAGTCGAATCCGGCATCGAAGGCCGGCGACCCATCCATTGGGTCGAATCCACGCGGCTGATTCCGGGAAACAGGCGCTGCATCAGGGTGCCGAGCACTTCGGCCCGCCGGTAGTCGGGGTCGGCTTTGATGCCCGCAAACTCGCTCTGGCCCGCGATCCTGAGCCCCATCTCCATCGGGGTCACGAAACACTTGTGCTCGGGCACCATCACCGGCATCGGCAGCGAGAAGCGGGGATCCGAATAGGTCAGGTGATAGCCGCGCTCGGCTTCCAGCGGGACCGGATCGCCCAGCGCGGCGCTGAATTCGCCGGAATGCGCCCCCGCGCAGATGACCAGGTTGTCGACCGGCAGCGGGCCGGCATCGGTCTGCAGGGCCCGCGGCCCGTCCGGACCGACATCGATGCCCAGCACCTGGCGCTGCAGCAGCCTGCCGCCGTTGCGCTCGAACACCGCGGCCAGCGACTTGGTCAGGCGCTCTGGATTGGCGCACCAGCCGTGATCGCGCAGGAACAGACCCATCCGGAATCCGCCCTGCAACTCCGGCACATGCTGCCGGATACCTTCGGCATCCAGTTCGTCCATGACCACGCCGCGGTCACGCCGGAGCTTCCAGCCCAGGGCATCGGATTCGTACGCCCGGCGGTCCGAATAAACCACGACATAACCGCTCTTGTGGATCAGGCTCCCGACTCCCGCGCTTTCGACCAGCGGCGCATAGGCCTCAAAGGTCTGTGACAGCAGGGCGCGCAGCCCGTCGGCGATGCGTTCCACCCGCTGCCGGTCCGCTGCGGCCAGAAAACGCATCAGCCAGGGCAGCGCCTGCGGCAGATAGGACAATCGCAGCGACAGCGGGCCCAGCGGATCAAGCAGGTAGCCCGGCACCTGGGACAGTATCCCGGGCATCGCGATGGGCACGCAGGAGCCTGGGCTGAGTATCCCGGCGTTACCGAAGGAGCAGTATTCCCCGGGAGGGCGCTGGTCGACGACCGTGACCCTGTGGCCGTCGCGCTGCAGGTAACTGGCTGTTGCCATGCCGACGATGCCGGCGCCGATGACGGTGATGTTCTGGATTTGCATGCCGGCAACGATTATATCCGGCGTTTGGCGGCTGACTGGCCACAATGGTAGAATCCGCGCCGGCCCGGGCGGTTAACTCAGCGGTAGAGTGCCACCTTCACACGGTGGAAGCCACTGGTTCGATCCCAGTACCGCCCACCACTCCCCCTCTCTCCTTCTTCCATTCTCGACACCCTGCGGTCTCCAGGAGACGTGCGCCCGGACTGCGGCCACCGCGCCCGCCCTTGATGCATGTCAATGTCCGCCAGACGCTTGCGGATCATCATCAGCAAAAGCTAATATCGGTAAAACAACAACAACGAAAACGGCATCCGCCGGCGCTGAAGGAGACGGTTCATGGACTTACTTGAATTCGCGCGAGGCCCGGGCCTTGCATTCTCGTTGACGGTATTCCTGGCGGGCATCGCCTGGCGCCTCTACGGCATCCTGCGACTGGGGCGGAAACCGGATTACTCGCAGCCCCGTTCGACCCGGACCACCGCCGGCGCCTGGCGCATGATCCTGCGCAAGATGTGGCCACACCGCGCGTTCTACGCCGATTCCGCCGGCGCGACCTTCAACGGTTACCTCTACCATCTGGGCTGGTTCGTCGCTTTCCTGGCCTTCCTGCCACACATCGCCTTCGTCGAGCGGATCACCGGCATCTCCTGGCCCGCGCTGCCCGATCCGGTGATGTACATGGCCACGGCGCTGGCCATCCTCGGACTGATCGTGGCGCTGCTGCGCCGGCTGACCGATCCGGTGCTGCGCCTGTTGTCCAATTTCGATGATTACTTTTCGTGGATCGTCACCATGCTGCCGCTGGTCACCGGCATGGCGCTGATCCACGGCAGCTACTACGGCCTCGAGCAGGTGCCGCCGACGCCCTACACCACCCCGCTGGCGCTGCATCTGCTGAGCCTGGAACTGCTGCTGATATGGCTGCCCTTCGGCAAACTGGCACATGCCTTCCTGGTATTCCTGTCCCGCGGCACCACCGGCGCCGCATTCGAGCGCAAGGGAGCACAACCATGACCGACGTCAACCTCCGCTTCCCGCTGGATCTCGATTCGCCGCGCTTCTCGATCAGGAAGCCCGAACCGCGCAGCGACCGCCAGGGCGAGCTCGGTGGCGCCGAGCGCGTCGAACGGGCGATGCAGAGCTTCATGAAGGATTTCAGCGCGACCACCGCAACCTACATGGAATCGTGCATCCACTGCGGCCACTGTGCCGACGCCTGCCATTTCTACAAGGTGACCGGCGACCCCAAATACACGCCGATCTGGAAACTGGAGCCGTTCAAGCAGGCCTACAAGCGCGAGGCCGGGCCGTTCGCCTTCGCCTACCGTGCCTTCAACCTCAAGCCGAAAGTGACGCTGGAAGAGCTCGAGGAATGGCAGCACCTGCTCTATGACGCCTGTACCATGTGCGGCCGCTGCACGATGATCTGCCCGATGGGCATCGACATCGCCACGCTGATCAGCCAGGCGCGCCACGGCATGTTCAACGCCGGTCTGGTACCGCATGAACTCTGGGCGGTTGCGGAACGCGCCGAACGCGAAGGCAGTCCGCTGGGAGCCACCCCCAAGGTGCTGAAGGACAGGCTGGAATGGCTGGCCGACGACTACGAGGTCGAGATTCCGCTCGACAAGCCCAGGGCCGAAGTGGTGTGCACGCTCTCTTCGATCGAAATCATGAAGTTCCCGGAATCGATCGTGGCATTGGCAAAAATCCTCAACCACCTCGGTCTCGACTGGACCCTGCGCAGCGACGGCTATGAAGCCACCAACTTCGGCCTGCTGTCGGGCAATGCCGCATGGCAGAAGGACATGAGCATGAAGCTCATCAACGCCGCCATTGCCGCGGGCGCAAAAACGCTGATCCTGCCGGAGTGCGGACATGCCTACGGCGCGTTGCGCTGGCAGGGTGCCAATATCTACGGAAAGCCGCTGCCGTTTTCAGTGGTGCACATTTCCGAGTTCCTCGCTGACCAGGTCAACAGCGGGCGGCTGAAACTGAAGAAACTGGACAAGTCGGTGACCTTCCACGACCCCTGCCAGGTGTCGCGGCGCGGCGGGGCCACCCAGGCGCCGCGCGATGTGCTCAATGCCATGGGCGCGGATCTCCGCGAAATGCGTGACAGCGGCGCGGTGGGCTGGTGCTGCGGCGGCGGTGGGGGCGTAGTGACCATCCACCGCGCCGATGAATTGCGCTACGCCGCGTTCGACATCAAGGTGCGGCAGATCAATGCCACAGGCGCCGAACTGCCGGTCACCAGCTGCTCCAACTGCCGGCAGACCTTCGACGACGGGCAGGCCCACTACCAGTGGGACAAGACCATGGGCAGCCTGCTGGAACTCGTCGCCGACCACATCGACGGCTGAAGACCCGGCAGCACCGCAACGGCTATACTCGCGGCTTCAACTGCGAGCCGCCGCCTTGCCCGAACGCCAATACACGCCACTGGTCACACCGCCGCCGGCGCTGGACGCCCCCGCGCTGTGGTTCGCATTCCAGCGCTCATCGATCATCATCTGCGACACCGCCAGCGCTGCACTGCCGCGCTGCAGGAATCTTGCCGAACACGGGGTGCCGGCGCTGCGCAGCCATTACCTGGGCCTGCTCGGCGAAGAACACTGCTACGCCGCCGATGTGGACGAGGCGCATCCGCTGCCGCAGGGCTGGGCCACGCTCGGACTACGCGAACTGTTCGGCCTGGTCGACGGCACGCTGGCCGCGCTGTCCGGCCGGGCCCTGCAGATCCTCGACTGGGAACGCAACCACCGGTTCTGCAGCCGCTGCGGCACGCCGATGCAGCCGCGCAGCGACGAGCGGGCGCGCGCCTGCCCCGCCTGCCGTTTCACCAGCTACCCGCCGGTATCGCCAGCGGTGATGGTGCTGATCACCCGGGGCCGAGAACTGCTGCTGGCACGCAAGGCCGCATGGCCGCCGGGGCGCTACTCCGCGATCGCGGGCTTCGTAGAACCCGGCGAAATGCTCGAGGACACCGTGGTGCGCGAAACCCGCGAGGAAGTCGGGGTCGAGGTCGGCAACCTGAAATATTTCGGCAGCCAGCCCTGGCCTTTTCCGCATTCGCTGATGGTCGCCTTCACCGCCGAATACGCCGGCAGCGAAGTGCGGCCGGACGGCGTCGAAATCGAGGAGGCCGCGTGGTTCGATGCCGAGGCCCTGCCGAACCTGCCGCCCAGCGTCAGCATTTCGCGCCGGCTGATCACCACCGTCGCGGCCGAGCTGGCCAAAAAATACCCCCGGCCTTGACACCCTTATCCCGCCTGAAACAGGGCGCTGTCACCTCAACCGCCAACACGATTGCCCATGAGTCTTCCCGACATGAACCCGCTGCTGCGCCTGCACGCCCTGGGCCAGCGCATCTGGCTCGACAACCTGTCACGCACCCTGCTGCGCGAAGGCACCCTGCAGAAACTGATTGCCGAAGACCGCATCGCCGGTGTCACCTCGAATCCGGCGATTTTCCACAAGGCCATCAGCAGCAGCCCCGAGTACCGCGATGAACTGCGAACCCTCAAGGCCGACCCGTCGCTCAGCGCGGAGCAGCGTTACGAAACCCTTGCCATCGCCGACATCCGCGGCGCCTGCGACCTGCTGCTTCCGCTGCACAACAGCAGCGGCGGCGACGACGGCTACGTCAGCCTCGAGGTTTCGCCCGAACTCGCCGACGACGCCGCAGCCACCGTTGCCGCGGGACTGCGGCTTAAATCGGCGGTGGACCGCGACAACCTGATGATCAAGGTGCCGGCCACCGCCGCCGGGCTCATCGCCATCGAGGAACTGCTGGCCAGCGGCTGCCCGGTCAACGTCACGCTGATGTTTTCATTGCGCCATGTGCGCGATGTCGCCAATGCCTACCTGCGCGGCATCACCCGGCTCGCCGGAAACGGCGGCGACCTGAACCGGGTCCGCTCGGTGGCGAGCCTGTTCCTCAGCCGCGTCGACACGATGATCGACAAACGGCTGGAGGCTGCCGGTGGCGATGCACTGCAGCTGCGCGGGCGCACGGCAATCGCCCTCGCCCGGCTGGCCTACCGCGATTCACTCGCCATGTTCTCGGACGCCGGCTTCAAGGCGCTGGCTGCGCGTGGCGCACGCGCCCAGACCATGCTCTGGGCCAGCACCGGCACCAAGAATCCGGCCTACAGCGATGTGCTGTATGTCGAGTCGCTGATCGGCCCGCAGACCGTAAATACCGTCCCCGATGCGACATTGGCCGCATTCCGCGACCATGGCAGGGCCGAGCAGACCCTTGACCGGGATATCGACGCCGCGGTGGAACAGTTTGCCGCACTGGAACGGCTGGGCATCGATCTCGAGGCCGCCGGTGAAGCATTGCAGGCCGAGGGGCTGCTGCTGTTCAAGGACTCGTTCCGCCAGTTGCTGGCGTTGACCGCCGGCTGAAACCGCCCCGGCGCGGCTGCGGCACTCAGTCAGCAGCCAGGCGCCGCCAGACCGACCCGCCGCTGGCCTTGTCGATATCGGCCAGCTGCGCCTCATGGGCGGCCAGCTCCTCGGCGCTGGCGCGAAGCACCGCAATCTTCAGGCTGCCCCGCTCGAAACTGGCTGCCTTGACCTCGGCGCGCGCAGTTTCCGATTCGACGATCAGGCTGTCCTGGCCACGGGTCATCGCCAGATAGACTTCAGCCAGCAGTTCGGCATCGAGCAACGCGCCGTGCAGCGTGCGCGCGGAATTGTCGATCTGGTAACGCTCGCACAGTGAATCCAGCCCGTTGCGCTTGCCCGGATGCAGGTCCTTGGCCATGCGCAGCGTGTCGATGACCGCCGGACAGTAGGTGGCGAGCTTCTTTTTGCGCACCAGCGCCAGCTCGGCATCGAGGAAGCCGATGTCGAAGGGCGCGTTGTGGATGATCAGTTCGGCGCCGGTCACATACTCAAGGAATTCGTCGACCACCTCCGCAAACTTCGGCTTGTCGCTGAGGAATTCGGTGGTCAGCCCGTGGACCTGCAGCGCGCCCTCATCGCTGTCACGGCCCGGATTGAGGTAGCGGTGGAAATGCCGGCCGGTCAGCCGCCGGTTGACCATTTCGACGCCGGCCACCTCGATGATGCGGTGACCCAGCCTGGGTTCAAGGCCCGTGGTCTCAGTATCCAGAATGATCTGCCGCGTCGCCATCAGTCGATCTTCCCGTTCTGCACGCTATCCACCCCCTGATTGGCCAGCGCGTCGGCACGCTCGTTGCCTTCGTGCCCGGCATGGCCTTTCACCCACAACCACTCGATCTCGTGCTGCACCGCAAGCTCGTCCAGCCTGCGCCACAAATCCTCGTTCTTGACCGGCTTGCGGTCCGCGGTTTTCCAGCCGCGCTTCTTCCAGGAATGTATCCACTCGGAGATGCCCTGCTGGACATATTTTGAATCGGTATGGACGCGCACCCGGCTCTGCCGCTTCAGGGCTTCCAGCGCGCGGATCACCGCCGTAAGCTCCATGCGGTTGTTGGTGGTCTGCAATTCACCGCCGAACAGCTCCCGCGCATGCCCTCCGCTGCGCAGCAATGCCCCCCAGCCGCCCACACCGGGGTTGCCCTTGCAGGCGCCGTCGGTATAGATGTCGACCGCCTCGCTCATCGCGTCCGCATCCTGGCGGTGACGCCTTCCTTGTCGCGTACCCGTTCCGGCATCGGCGCCAGATTCTTTTTCGGCGCCACCCGGTCGCTCCATTTCGGCATGATCAGGCGGATGCCGCGCACGCGCTTGATCGCCTGCAGGAAAAACACGCCGCCGGCAATCGGCCACCAGCGGTCGCCGGCCTTTTCCATGAACGAGAACCGGTCCAGCCATTTCTGGTCGCTGCATGGGGGCACGTAGCAGGCCATCGAGCCGGCGACGATTTCCAGCCCGAGCAGCGCGAACCAGTCCTTGACCCGCGGCAGATGGATGAAGCGTCCGCTCCACGGAAATTCGCCGCGCCCGCCCAGGCTCCGGCGCAGCCCCCACAGGCTCAACGGATTGAACCCGGCGATCACCACCTGCCCTTCCGGCCGCAGCGCGCGCGCCACTTCGCGCACGATCTGGTGCGGGTGATCGGAAAATTCCAGGGTATGCGGCAGCACCATCAGGTCCACGCTGTTCGATTCGATCGGCAGATCGCGGAAGTCTGCGCGCAGGCCGACACCGGCACCCCGTCCCGCATGCACGCGCAGCGGAATGCGGCTTGCGCGGAGCAGATCAAGCTCTTCCATGCCGAGCTGGAGCGCGTGGTAGCCGAAAATGTCGGAGACCGCGTTATCGAAGTAGGCCTGCTCGCGTTCGAGCAGATACCGGCCGGGCGGCGTCGCCAGCCAGTGCGCTGCTGCAGTCATTCCTTCGGCAATTGACATGACACGAGTTTAAATCATAATCGGCCGCTGATCCGTAACGGAGCATCCAATGGCAGCCCATGAAGTCGTCGCGTTGCGCGCATTCTCGGACAATTACATCTGGACCATCCGCGACCGCAGCCATGCGGTGGTTGTCGATCCGGGCGAAGCGCAGCCGGTCATCGACTACCTCGAGCGCGAAAAACTGACCTTGGCCGCCATCCTCAACACCCACCACCATGCCGACCATGTCGGCGGCAATGCCGCACTGCTTGCGCGCTGCCCGGTGCCGGTATTCGGACCGCATGACGAACGCATCCCCGAAGTCAGCATCAGGCTCGCCGACGGCCAGCATTTCAGGCTGCCGCATTTCGACATCGAGATGGAAACGCTGGAAATTCCGGCACACACCCGCTCGCACATCGCTTTCGTCGGCGGCGGCATGCTGTTCTGCGGCGACACGCTGTTCGCTGCAGGCTGCGGCCGCCTGTTCGAAGGCACGCCACGGCAGATGCATGACTCCCTGACGCGGCTCGCTCGCCTGCCCGATGACACCCTCGTCTACTGCGGCCATGAATACACGCTGTCGAACCTCAAATTCGCGCGCGCCGCGGAGCCCGACAACGACCAGTTGCCGCTGCTGGAAGCACGGATGCAGGCCCTGCGCGATGCGGGCAAACCGACGCTGCCCTCGACCATTGCCCAGGAAAAGGCGACCAACCCCTTTGTACGGGTCGGCGCCCCCGGCGTCATCCGCAGCGCCAGCGCCCGCGCCGGCAAAACCCTCGGTGATCCGGTCAGCGTGCTGGCCGAAATCCGCAACTGGAAGAACGAGTTTTGACCCCTGGCGGGACGATTTCAAGCCATCTCTTGAATTAATCAAACAACATATTGATTTGTAATGGTTATTTGCATTGACAAGCCCCGTCGCCGCAGCTACCATCCGGCAACTGTCCGGCCGTAGACGCGGACCCCACCGGATCCTGTTCGCATGAAACATATCGCCGCGCGCTGTGCCCTGCTGACGCTGATCACTCTGGCCGCCGCCTGTGCACAGCTGCCCGACGAAAACCAGGGCACCCTCGACAGCGCCGCAGCCCAGCCCCTGCCGGCCGAAGCGCCCGCAACCATTGCCGCCGCACCGGAAACGCCGGCCAGTCCGCCGCCGGTCGCCGCCAGGCCCGCGCCACGCGACGTCTGGGAGCGCATCCGAAACGGCTACGCCATGCAGCCGATGGACAACGAACTGGTCCGCCACTGGGAAAATTTCTATTCTTCCAAGCCCGAATATTTCGCGCGCATGGTCGATCGCGGCAGCCACTACCTGTTCCACATCATCGAAGAGGTCGAGCGCCGCAAGATGCCCTCGGAAATCGCGCTGCTGCCGATGATCGAGTCCGCCTACAACCCGCAGGCCTACTCCAAATCCCATGCCTCGGGCCTGTGGCAATTCATCCCGTCCACTGGCAAACATTACGGCCTGCGCCAGAACTGGTGGTATGACGGGCGCAGGGACGTGATTGCCGCCACCGGCGCCGCGCTCGACTACCTCGAGAAACTGCACGCGATGTTCAATGACTGGGAACTCGCGCTGGCCTCCTACAACTGGGGCGAAGGCGCCGTCAGCCGCGCCGTCGCCCGCAACCAGGCCAGGGGACTGCCCGCCGATTACGCCAGCCTGACCATGCCGGCGGAGACCCGCAACTACCTGCCGAAACTGATCGCGGTCAAGAACATCATCGCCGACCCCTCGCGTTTCGGCATCCAGTTGGCATCAATCCCCAACGAACCCTATTTCGAAGTGGTCAAGGTCAGGCAGCACATCGACATCAAGCTCGCAGCACGGTTTGCCGGCATGCCCCTCGATGAATTCCGCTTCCTCAATCCCGCGCACAACAAGCCGGTGATCAAGGCCGACAGCTCCGAAACCATCGTGCTGCCCCGGGACAGGGTTTCCCTGTTCATGGCCAACCTCGAAAACCATGACCAGCCCCTGGTGTCATGGCAGGCACATACGGTCAAAAAAGGCGAAAAACCAGAAAAAATAGCCGCCAGCTACGGCATGAGCGTCGCCGAACTCAAGCAGGTCAACAACATCACCGCGCAGAACAAGTTCCGTGCGGGTCTGCCGCTGCTGGTCCCGGTCAAGGCCGGCGATACCCCCAACCTGCCGGACCTGCCGGCCACGCCGGTGTCGCTGCCCAAGGCCTACAAGACGGCGCGCAAGGCGCATGTGCCGGGGGCGAAGCCGGTGAAGCACGCCACCAAAAAAACCGCCGTCAAGCGCTCGCCGGCAAAACGCGCCACGACCCCGGTGAAAGCCGGCGCAAAGGCCAAACCGGCGAAACCCGCAGCGAAGACCGTCGTCGCCACGCAGTCGCGGCGCTGATCCCACTCAGTCGTATAGATGGCAGCGCGCACCATGGGTCGCGCTGAAACGCTGCTCGTCCGGATACAGGCTGGCGCATTGCGGCAACGCCGCGGCACAACGCGGGTGGAAATGGCAGCCTGCCGGAGGATGCAGCGGGGACGGCAGATCACCCGCCAGACGCAGCACCGGACGCACAGCCTGCGGATCCGCCACCGGCACCGCGGCCAGCAGCGACTGCGTATAGGGATGCCGGGCATTGCGCAGCACCTCGTCCGCCGTGCCGCGTTCTACAATGCGTCCCAGGTACATCACCGCCACCTCATCCGCCATGTAATCAATGACCGACATGTTGTGGCTGATGAACAGGTAGGCCAGTCCTTTCTCGCGCTGCAGGCGCTTCAGCAGGTTTAGGATCTGCGCCTGCACCGACACGTCCAGCGCACTGGTCGGCTCGTCGCAGACAATCAGCCGGGGCTCGACAGACAATGCGCGCGCAATCGCGATGCGCTGGCGCTGGCCGCCGGAGAATTCATGCGGATAGCGGCCGCGGATTTCCGGCGACAGCCCGACTTCGCCCAGCAGCGCATCGATGCGCGACTGCCGCCCGGCGGCCGTGCCGCCGATGCCCTGGGCCAGCATGCCTTCCTCGAGCGCATCGCCGATCCGCACCCGCGGATTGAGGGAGGCGTACGGATCCTGGAATATGATCTGCACATCGCGGCGCCGGTTGCGCAGCGCACTGCGGCCCAGCGCCAGGAAGTCCTCGCCGCCGAGCAGCACCTGCCCGCCCGTCGGTTCGATCAGGCGCAGCAGCCCCTTGCCGACCGTGGTTTTGCCGCAACCCGACTCCCCGACCAGGCCGAGGGTGCGGCCGGGCGCGATGTCGAGCGACACGCCGTCGACCGCGCGCACATGCCCGGTGATCCGTTGCAGCAGGCCCTTGCGCACCGGGAAATGCACGCGCAAATCCGAGACCTGCAGCAGCGCCTCACCCGTATCATCCTGACCGCGCCGTGCAGCAACCGTCACGGCAGCCACTGGCGCAGGGCCGGTGCCCGGGGCAGCCTGATGCAGATGGCATTTCGCGCGGTGGCCGTCACCGACGCCATGCCACTCCGGCACCGTCCCGGCGCACTGCGGCAGCGCCTGGTCACAGCGCTCGACAAAGCGGCAGCCCGCGAACCGGATGTGCAGCGGCGGCACGGCGCCGGGGATGGCCGCCAGCACGCGATCGCGTCCGGCACGCTCGGGCAGTGAATCGAACAGCTTGCGCGAGTAGGGATGCGCAGGCCCCTTGAAAAAATCCCGCACCGGCGCGGTCTCGATGATCTCACCGGCGTACATGACCGCAACCTGCTGCGCCATCTGCGCCACCACGCCGAGGTCATGCGTGATCAGCAGCATCGCCATGCCGCGCGAAAGCTGCAGGTCGCGCAGCAGCTCGAGCACCTGGGCCTGGACCGTGACATCGAGCGCAGTCGTCGGCTCATCGGCAATCAGCAGCGCCGGATCGCAGGCCAGCGCCATCGCGATCATGACACGCTGCTTCATGCCGCCGGACAGCTGGAAGGGATATTCACCGGCGCGCCGGCGCGCATCCGGCATGCGAACCGCATCTAGCAACTCGATGACCCGCGCATCGACCGCGGCGCCGTCCATCCGGGTATGCCGGCGCACCGATTCGGCAATCTGCGCGCCGACAGTCATCACCGGATTCAGCGACAGCCCCGGTTCCTGGAAAATCATCGCCGCGCGGCGGCCGCGCACATCGCGCATGCGCGCCTCTGGCAGCGCCAGCAGGTTTTCGCCCTGCAGCACGACCTCGCCGCCGGCAATCGCCGCGGCCTCCGGCAGCAGGCGCATGATCGACAGCGCGGTCATCGACTTGCCGCAGCCGGATTCGCCGACCAGGGCGAAGGTCTCACCGGCCGCGATATCGAACGACACGCCGTCGACCGCACGCACCGGCAGGCCATCGCCGGCAATCTGCGTGCACAGGCCACGCACACTGAGCAGCGGCGCGTTCATGCTGCGGCCCCGGCGCGGGCAAGCCGCGGATCGAAGGCGTCGCGAACCGCATCCGCAAACAGGTTGGCGGCGAGCACCAGCGCCAGCATGAACACGAAGGCGGCAGCCAGCGACCACCACACCATCGGCTCGCGCGCCATTTCAAGCCTCGCGCCGTTGATCATGGTGCCGAAGCTGATCATCGAGGGGTCGACGCCGACGCCGACATAGGACAGCACCGCCTCGGCCAGCACCAGGCTGCTGAAATCCATCACCAGCGCGATCATCACGATGTGCATCACGTTCGGCATCACATGGCGCATCATGATGCGCCAGTGGGAGACGCCGAAGGCATGCGCCGCCTGGATGTATTCCAGCTCGCGCAGCTTGAGGGTCTCGCCCCGCAGCAGCCGGCACAGCCCTGTCCAGCTGGTCACGCCGAGAATCACGCACAGGGCGATCAGCCGCGCGTCGGCACGGACCTCCGTGGTCGGAAACAGCTCTGGATGATTCTCGATGTAGACCTGCATCATCAGCACGGCAGCCGCAATCAGCAGCACGCCCGGTATCGAAGACAGTGTCGTATACAGGTACTGGATCATGTCGTCCACCCTGCCCTTGAAATAGCCCGCGGCTACGCCCAGCAACAGTGCGAACGGCAGCATCACCAGCGTGGCCAGCGTGCCGATCACCATCCCGGTGCGGATGCTCTTCAGCGCCTGGTACAGCACATCCTGGCCGACCTTGTCGGTGCCGAACACATGGTAATGCGGCGCCAGCGCGATCACCGGGCCGGCCAGCAGCGCCAGCCCCGCCAGCGCGCACAGCATCGCGCGCCACGGCGTCGCCGTGCGACCGCGCCAGATCGCGGCCCAGGCGGTTTCGATGCCGCTTCCGGAACGCTGCGCCAAGGCCGCGCTCAGGGCGATTGCCGCGGCAAACCACAGCAGCAGCGCCACCGTCAGTCCGCGGAAACCGCGCAGCAGCACATCGCCGGTCCGCTCCGCGGCCGGATCCGCCAGGTGCGCGCCGCCGTGGCGCAGCCGCGGAAACACCCGGGCTTCACGGCCATCGGGCAACTGCAGCGTCTCCTTCGAGTACAGATGCGTCGCGAACGGCGCCGAGTAGGTCTTTTCGCGCCTGCTGCGCAGCGGCTCGAGCACGGCATCCAGCAGGCTGCGCACCTCGGTGGCATAAACCGCCTTGCCGTCCTGCGGCGACAGCAGCGGGCGGTAATGCAGCGAATCGAGCAGACCGGCCAGCACGAAGGCGGCGAGGATCACCGCCGCGGCCATGCCGCTTGCGCTGCGGCTGACACGCGACCACGGCGCCCGCAGGTGGGGCCGTGCGCGGGCGTACACGGCATAGGCGGCAGCGGCAGCCACCAGCAGCCAGACCAGCGCATCGGTCCACAGCAGTTCGATGCGGAACGGCAATACCGGCGCGGCGGCGTAAGGCATCACGAGAAACGCACCCGCGGATCGGCCAGCGTGTAGGAAATGTCGGTCAGCACCAGCCCGAGCACATACAGCGCCGAGCCGAGGAACACCATCGCCCGCACGATCGCGAAATCCTGCTGGCCAATGGCGTCAATCGTGTAACTGCCCAGGCCCGGGATGCCGAAAAAGGATTCGGTGATCAGCGCGCCCATGAACAGCAGCGGGATCACCACCACCACGCCGGTGAGGATCGGGATCATCGCGTTCTGCAGCACATGGCGGAACAGCACCCGCGCCTCGGACAGGCCCTTGGCGCGCGCGGTGCGCACATAGTCCTTGCCGATCTCCTCGAGGAATATCGTGCGGTACCAGCGCGCATTGCCACCGATGCCGCTGACCACACCGACCAGCACGGGCAGCGCGAGGAACTTGACCGCATCAAAACCGCCGCTGTAGCCGGAAATCGGCACCAGGTTCCACAGCTTGCCGAACAGGAACTGGCCGCCGATGATGTAGAACAGTGTCGACACCGACATCATTACCACGCAGAGCACGACACCCCAGAAATCGATGGCAGTGGCGCGGAAAAACGCCATCAGCAGCGCGAACGTGATGTACACCAGCAGGCCGATGACGAAAGCCGGCAGCTGCACCGCGAGGCTGGGCCACATGCGGGTGCCGATGTCATAGCCGATGTTGCGGCCCTGGTCCGAGGAGCCGAAATCGAGGGCGAACAGCCGTACCGACTTGTCGAAAAACACGGTCTCGGTGAAGCGTTCGGTGCCAGACAATTTTTCATTTATAAACAATGGCTTATGATATCCACGCTCGCGCTTCCACTTCTCCACCGCTTCAGGCGTCACCCGTTTCGCACCGAGCTGAGCGCGCGCCATGTCGTCCGGGGAGTTGACGAAAAAGAACAGCGCAAAGGTCAGCACATTGACGCCGGCCAGCACGAACACGCCGTAGACCAGGCGGCGGAGGATGTATGCGGTCATCCGCGCTCCCCGGCCACCGCGGTGCGCCGTTCGCGGCGGCGGTATGCCGCCAGCGCCGGCCACAGCCCGAGCGCCAGCACACCACCCGCCAGCGCCAGCGGCCACAGCACCGGCGCATTCCACTCGCGGCGGCGCTGCGCGCGCAGCTGCGGGTCGAGGCGCTGGTATTTGAGCCCGTTGTTGGCGATCTGGTTGGGCTTGCGGTTAAACAGCCAGCCATGGTGCAGCGTGTAGTCCATGGGAAAGAAACTCCAGACCCAGGGCGCATCGTGGCGCAGCAGTTCGACCATCCTGTCGATGATGGCCTGGCGTTCGGGGCCGTTGGCCATGTGCTTCATGCGGTCGAACAGGCGGTCGTATTCGGGATTGCTGTAATTGGAGGCGTTCTCGCCCTGGGTCTTCGCCCGCGACTGTCCGCCATGCAGCAGGAACAGGAAGTTTTCGGGGTCCGGGTAATCCGCGTTCCAGCCGAGGAAATACAGCTGTGCCGTGCCGCGGCGCAGCTTGTCCTGCAGGCGGTTGAAATCGGTGGCACGGATCACCAGCTGGATGCCCAGCCTGGCGAACTGGCTGATGTACCAGTCCAGGCGCGCCTTGCTGTCTGCGCCGCTGGAGGTGGTATCGAGGTGCAGCAGCAGGGGCTGCCCGGTTTTCGCGTCGCGGCCGCCGGGATAGCCTGCTTCAGCCAGCAACCGCTTCGCCTGCGCGATGTCCTTGCGCCGTGGCGCGCCGTCGCGCCACTCATAGACCTGGGGATTGATGCCGCCGGCATCGGCCTCGCGGTAACCGAAGATGCCCGGCGGCACCGGGCCGTGCGAGGGCAGACCGCGGCCGTTGCGGAATATCGAAATGAACTCCTCCTGGTCCACCGCGATCGACACCGCGAGCCGCAGCTTGCGCGCCCGCTCCGTGCTGCCGCCGACCAGCGGGTCGAGCATGTTGAATCCCAGATAGAACACACTCGCGGCCCGCGAGGTCTGCAGGCTGATGCCGCGTTTTTTCATGTCATCCGACAGCGTGACGTCGCCCTGCCCCGAAAACTGCACGGCCTGGTCAAAGGTGTCGGAGGCGATGCCCGACGCGTCGTAATAGCCCTGCAGGAACTTGTTCCAGTACGGCACCTGCTCCTTCTCGAGGCTGAACACCACCCGGTCGATGAACGGCAGGGGCTTGCCGGCATCGGCCAGCAGCCCGCGTTCAGCGTCCCCGGCCTCGCCATCGACGGGATAGGTCTCGCCGCGGTAGTTGGGATTGCGTTCGAGCACCATCTGCCGGTTGGGGTTGTTGACGGTCAGCATGTAAGGGCCGGAGCCGAGCGGATACCAGTCCAGTGTGATGTTCTTCTGCGCCATGCCCGGCTGCCCGTAAAAGCGGTCGGCCTCCGGCGGCACCGGCGCAAAAAACGGCATCGCCAGCCAGTAGGCGAACTGCGGATACTTGCCGCGCACGCGCACCGCGAAGGTATGGCTGTCGATGACCCGCACTCCGGACATTTCGTATTGCGTGAGGTCGATGAACGCGTGTTCCGGCAAGCCTGCAGCCTCCTTCGCCAGCGTGCCGGCCAGTTCCTTGAGCCCGACAAGGTAGTCGCTCATCAACTGGAAAATCGGCGAATGCAGCCGCGGATGCGCCAGGCGCTTGATCTGGTGCACGTAATCGGCGGCCACCAGTTCGCGCGTGCCGGTGTGTTTGAAATCGGCCAGAGTGTCGATCCCGCGCAATTCGGCCGCGGTCAGCGCGTGGTAGCGCGGTTTGCCGGATGCGTCGACCGCCAGCGCCGGATGCGGCTGGTAGAACACGCCTTTTTTCACCCGGATCACGTACTCGCTGAACGCCACCCGTTCGGCAGGCGCGGTGTCCGGGAGGCGCCTTCCGCCGGCGTCCAGGTACACGGGACGCGGCAATTCTTCCGCGCCGAAAGGGATCAGCTCGTACGGCCGTTTCAGATAGTGGTACTGCAGCGGCGGCTGATAGATGTTGGCGATGAAGGCGAATTCGTTCTCGGCATAGGACTGCACCGGATCAAGGTGCTTGGGACGCTCAGAGAACGAGGTGTAGAAGGTATTGGATTCCGCATCCGCTGCCGGATAGGGATCATTCCAGGGCGATCCGCCGCAACCGGCGAGCAGCGCAAGGATGAGCAGCAGCACGGGCAGCAGTAGGAGCGGCAGATCAGGCGGCAGCGGACCGTGGCGGCGCGGAGTCATCGCGCAAAAGTGTAGCCGATAATGGGTGACGCGGCTTCTGGTTATAATCGCCCCGCGCCTGATCCATTACCGATCCGTCATCACAAGGGAACACCATGGCTTTCCTGCAAGACAAGAAGATCCTGATCACCGGCCTGCTCTCCAACCGCTCGATCGCCTACGGGATCGCCAAAGCCGCAAGCCGCGAAGGCGCGCAGCTTGCCTTCACCTACCAGGGCGAGGACATCCGGGAACGCGTCGAGAAGCTGGCTGCCGACTTCGGCAAGGTGCCGGTGCTGCCCTGCGACGTCACCCGCGACGGGGAAATCGACGCGCTGTTCTCGGCGCTCGGCAGCGAGTGGGGACACCTCGACGGACTGGTGCACTCCATCGCCTTTGCGCCGCGCGAGGCGCTGAAGGGCGAATTCCTCGACGGACTGAATCGTGAAGCCTTCAGGATGGCGCACGACATCAGCAGCTACAGCTTCGCCGCGCTCGCCAAGTCGGCCGCCCCGCTGATGGCCGGCCGCCACGGCGCCCTGCTGACGCTGAGCTACCTGGGCGCGATCCGCACCGTGCCGCACTACAACGTGATGGGACTGGCCAAGGCCAGCCTTGAGGCCTGCGTGCGCTACCTGGCCACCAACCTCGGCCCGCAGGGCATCCGCGTCAACGGCATCTCTGCAGGCCCGATCAAGACACTCGCCGCGGCCGGCATCGGCGACTTCGGCAGGATCCTGAAATACGTCGAGGAGAATGCGCCGATGCGCCGCAACGTCACCATCGACGACGTCGGCAATGCCGCCGCCTTCCTGCTGTCGGAGCTGGCCGCGGGCATCACCGGCGAAATCACCTACGTCGACAGCGGCTTCAACACCACCGTCGGCGGCATGCGCGAATAACCACTGCGGTTCCGGCAGCAAAAGGGCGGCCCGGAGCCGCCCTTTTTTCCATGATCTGCCGCGATGCCTGTCAGGACTTCTTCTCGACCAGGTCCTTGCGGATCTTCACTTCCGATTTCTGCTTCAGGCTGGCGAGATAGGCCGCCAGTTCGGCCTGCCCGGCGACCTGGCGCAGCGACTGGGCAATCGCATTCTGCTTGTCTTTGGCACCCGCAGCCTCCTCGACCTTGCTGATGCGGATCAGCATGTAACCACCGGCAGTCTCGGCCCCGGCATAGGCCGGCAGCTTGCTGGCATCGGTCTTGAAGGCCTGGCGCAGCGCATCCACCGGCACGCCCCTGGCATCACCCCGGCTGGCCAGTTGAGGCTTGCTCCAGGTTTCCTTGCCGTCGCCCTTGCCTTCGCGCAGCGTCGCCAGCCTGGCGCGGCCTTCCTGCGCCGCCAGTTGTCCAGCCTGCTGCAGGGTCAGTTTTTTAGTCAGCGCCGCGCTGACCTGCTCGAAGGGCTGCACCGCTGACGGCTTGTGCTCGATCACCCGCGCCGCAACCATGACGCCGGGCGCCACCTCGATGGCCTCACTGTTGCGCTTGTTGTTCAGCACATCGTCCGAAAACACCGCCTGCAGCAGCTTCGGGTTGCCGAGCAGGCCGTTGCCGGCACCGCTGCGCGAAATCCAGCCGCTGGTCTGCGGCGCCGCCTTGATCAGGTCAGCAGCGGGCTTGAGGCTGTCCGACTGCTCGAACAGCGCGTTGCTGAAGGCCTCGGCGGTCTCCGCGAACTTGCGGCCCGCCAGCTGCTTCTTCAGTTCCGCCTCGATTTCAGGCCGCGCCTCCTCGAACGTTTTGGCCTTGCCGGCCCGCACGCCCGCAAGGCGGATGATGTGCCAGCCGAATTCGGTCTCCACCGGAGGCGAAATCTCGCCCGGTTTCATCGAAAACACCGCGTCATCGAAGGCCTTGACCATGGAACCGCGCTCGAAAAACCCGAGGTCGCCGCCATTGGCCGCCGATCCCGGATCCTGCGAGTGCTGCTTGGCCAGCGCGGCGAAATCCTTCGGGTTTTTCTTCAGCTGCGCATGAATCTCGTCGGCTTTCGCCTTGGCCTTCTTCTTCGCCTCCGCATTGTCCGCGGCGATCAGGATATGGCTGGCCTGGCGCGATTCCTTGACCTCGTAGCGCTTGAGGTTGCTGTCATAGGCCTTGCGCACCTCGGCAGCCTCAGGCCGGATCTGCGCCATCAGCGCCTCGGCGTTGAGCACGACGAACTCGATGCGGACCTGCTCGGGCACGCGGAACTCGTCCTGGTGGCCGTCGTAGTACTTCTTCACCGCATCGGCATCCAGCTTCACCTGCGGAAGGAAGCGGTCGGCCGGCAGCGTGAAGTAGCTGACCTCCCGCTGCTGTTCGGAAATGCGCAGCAGGTTGGCCGCCTCGGAACGGGAGACAAAGGCGGTCCCGGCATACGGGTAGGCAGCGTGGTCGGTGATCAGGTCCTGGCGCAGGCGCTGCTCGAAGGCCAGCGGCGTCATGCCTTGCGCCTTGAGCAGCTCCTCATAGCGGGCATAGGCAAATTTGCCGTCCTCCTTGAAGGCATCGATGCTGGCGACGATGCCCTGGATCTGGCTGTCGGTGATCACCAGGCCGGCGCGCGAGGCACGTTCGAGCAGCAGGCGCTGCTGCACCAGGTTGTCGATCACCGCGAAACGCAGTTCATTGCTGTCGAGCATGGCCGGGTCGACACGTCCGCCGGCCATGCGCTGCAGCGCGTCCTGGCGCTCGCGCAGGGCCTGGGAAAACTCGTTCTGGCTGATCTTGTAGTCGCCGACCACAGCCACGCTGTCGCCGCCGCCGCTGTCACGGAAATACGAATCGATGCCGAAAAAAGCGAAGGGCAGCAGGACCAGCGCCAGGATCAGCTGCATCAACCGCTTGTTCTTGTAGACAAAATCGTACATGGCTTCCTCCAGTGCATACTGCCGGAATCGGCGCGCCTGGCGCGCATAACAAAAAAGGCGAACCATGTTCGCCTTTTTTCCAATGTTGGCGGAGTGGACGGGACTCGAACCCGCGACCCCCGGCGTGACAGGCCGGTATTCTAACCAACTGAACTACCACTCCAGTGTCCTGCTGATGCAGCAAAACCTGCGTTTCCGTCGCGCTGCTGGTGGGTGCTGACGGGATCGAACCGCCGACATTCGCCTTGTAAGGGCGACGCTCTACCAGCTGAGCTAAGCACCCCGCATTGCCGACCGCGAAATACCCTGCGAAACAAAGGGCCGGATTGTAGCCCAATCCGGCCCCGATTTCCAGCCTTGAAGCCTAGTGCTTGATTGCCGCCGGTGTCGTGCCTTCTGCCGCGGGGGGCACCGGCACTGCCGGCTCCTCCGACAACGGCTCGGGTTTGCGCTCCAGCGCCAGTTCCAGCACCTGGTCGATCCATTTCACCGGATGGATGTCCAGCCTGTTCTTGACGTTGTCCGGGATCTCCTTCAGGTCCTTCACGTTCTCTTCCGGAATCAGCACGGTCTTGATGCCGCCACGGTGGGCCGCCAGCAGTTTCTCCTTGAGACCGCCGATCGGCAGCACTTCGCCGCGCAGCGTGATCTCGCCGGTCATCGCCACATCCGCCCTGACCGGGATGCCGGTCAGCACCGACACCATGGCGGTGCAGATGCCGATGCCTGCGCTGGGGCCGTCCTTAGGCGTCGCGCCTTCCGGCAGATGGATGTGGATGTCGTTCTTCTGGTAGAAGTCCGGGTGGATGCCCAGGCGCTGCGAACGGGCACGCACCACGGACATCGCCGCCTGCACCGATTCCTGCATCACCTCGCCCAGCTTGCCGGTGGTGGTCATCTTGCCCTTGCCGGCCATGGTCGCCGCCTCGATCGACAGCAGCTCGCCTCCGACCTCGGTCCAGGCCAGTCCGTTGACCTGGCCGACCTGGTTCTTCTTCTCGGCGATGCCGAAGGAATAACGCCGCACCCCGAGGTATTTGTCGAGGTTGCGCGCGGTCACCGTGATCTTGCGCTCCTTGCCGCCGCTGACCAGTTCCTTGACCACCTTGCGGCAGATCTTGGACACCTCGCGGTCGAGGCTGCGCACGCCGGCCTCGCGCGTGTAGTAGCGCACGATGTCGCGCAGCGCGCTGTCGGAGACGTTCAGCTCGTCCTTCTTCAGGCCGTGGTTCTGCATCGTCTTCGGCAGCAGGTGGTTCTCGGCGATGTGGATCTTCTCGTCCTCGGTGTACCCCGACAGGCGGATGATCTCCATCCGGTCAAGCAGCGCCGGCGGGATGTTCAGCGTGTTGGCGGTGGCGACGAACATCACGTCCGACAGGTCGTACTCCACCTCGACGTAGTGGTCGACAAAGGTGTTGTTCTGTTCCGGATCCAGCACTTCGAGCAGCGCGGACGCCGGATCACCCCGGAAGTCCATCCCCATCTTGTCCACTTCGTCCAGCAGAAACAACGGGTTACGAACGCCGACCTTGGCCATGTTCTGGAGGATCTTGCCGGGCATCGAGCCGATGTAGGTGCGGCGGTGGCCGCGGATCTCCGCCTCGTCGCGCACGCCGCCGAGCGACATGCGGATGAACTTGCGGTTGGTCGCACGCGCGATCGACTGGCCGAGCGAGGTCTTGCCGACGCCGGGAGCGCCGACCAGGCACAGGATCGGCGCCTTCAGCTTGTCGACACGCTGCTGCACAGCCAGGTACTCGACGATGCGTTCCTTGATTTTCTCGAGTCCGTAGTGGTCTTCATCAAGCACCTTCTCTGCCAGCTTGAGGTCGGTGCTGATCTTGCTCTTCTTGCGCCACGGCAGGCCGACCAGCGCATCGATGTAATTGCGCACGACGGTGGCCTCGGCCGACATCGGCGACATCAGCTTGAGCTTCTTCAGCTCCGCCTCGGCCTTCCTGCGCGCGTCCTTGGGCATGCGCGCCGCGGCGATCTTCTTCTCGATTTCATCAATGTCGGCGCCCTCCTCGGTCTCGCCGAGTTCCTTCTGGATCGCCTTGACCTGCTCGTTCAGGTAATACTCGCGCTGGCTTTTCTCCATCTGGCGCTTGACGCGGCCGCGGATGCGCTTCTCCACCTGGAGGATGTCGAGTTCACCCTCGACCACCTTCAGCAGGTGCTCCAGGCGCTGCTTGACGCTGTTCATCTCCAGCACTTCCTGCTTTTGCTCAAGTTTCAGCGGCAGGTGCGCGGCGATGGTGTCTGCCAGACGGCCCGCCTCGTCAATGCCGGCGAGCGAAGTGAGGATCTCCGGCGGGATCTTCTTGTTCAGTTTCACGTACTGGTCGAACTGCTGGATCATCGTCCGGCGCATCGCCTCGGTTTCACTGTCCGTGTCCGGCTCGGAGGCGATCGGCGTCACCTGCACGGTGAAATGCGTCTTGACGTCCTCGATGCCGTGGATGCGCGCGCGCTGGCTGCCTTCGACGAGCACCTTCACGGTGCCGTCCGGCAGCTTCAGCATCTGCAGGATGTTGGCAATGCTGCCGACCCCGTAGAGGTCTTCCGGGGAAGGCTCGTCCTTGGCGGCGGATTTCTGCGCCACCAGCACGATGCTTTTCCCTGCTTCCATTGCGGTTTCAAGGGCTTTGATCGATTTCGGCCGTCCCACAAACAGGGGAATGACCATGTGCGGGAACACCACGACGTCCCTCAGGGGGAGCAGCGGCATCTCCATCTTGCTGATTTCATTGCTGATTTGGTCATTCATCGGGGTCACCTGAGAGTTTCAACAGTATTGGAGCTTGGGGCACGGGCCCGCAAATCAAGCGCCATGCACGAATCATCCCACGAAAGCGGGGAAACCGCTCTCATGCCGTCCCTGCCGGTTGTCAGTGCAACTGCGCGGGCCTGGAGCGCCCGCCTCCGGTCAGACGGTTGATCCGGCAACTTTGGGCTGGTCCGAGTAGATGAGCAAGGGGGCGGCGTCGCTGGTGATGGTGCCTTCGTCGACGACCACCTTGACGACGTTTTCCATCGACGGCAGGTCGAACATCGTGTTCAGCAGAGTGTGCTCGAGGATCGAGCGCAGTCCGCGGGCGCCGGTCTTGCGTTCCATCGCCTTGCGGGCGATCGCCTTCAGCGCGCCTTCACGCACTTCCAGCTCGACGCCTTCCATGCTGAACATTTTCTGGAACTGCTTGAGCAGCGCATTCTTCGGCTGCGTCAGTATTTCGATCAGCGCGGCCTCGTCCAGCTCGGCCAGGGTCGCCACCACGGGCAGGCGGCCGACGAATTCCGGAATCAGGCCGAACTTGATCAGGTCCTCCGGCTGGCAGTCGCGCAGCACCATCGCGGTGTCGCGGCGGTTGTCCTTGCTGCGCACGTCCGCGCCGAAACCGATGCCGCTCTTCTCGGAGCGCGCGCGGATCACCTTGTCGAGGCCGTCGAAGGCGCCGCCGCAGATGAACAGGATGTTGGTGGTGTCGACCTGCACGAACTCCTGGTTCGGGTGCTTGCGGCCGCCCTGGGGGGGCACCGAGGCCGTGGTGCCCTCGATCAGCTTGAGCAGCGCCTGCTGCACGCCCTCGCCCGACACGTCGCGGGTGATCGACGGGTTGTCCGACTTGCGCGAGATCTTGTCGATCTCGTCGATGTAGACGATGCCGCGCTGCGCCTTCTCGACGTCGTAGTCGCACTTCTGCAGCAGCTTCTGGATGATGTTCTCGACGTCCTCGCCGACGTAGCCGGCTTCAGTCAGCGTGGTGGCATCGGCCATCACGAAGGGCACGTTGAGCAGCCGCGCCAGAGTCTGCGCCAGCAGGGTCTTGCCCGAACCGGTCGGGCCGACCAGCAGGATGTTCGACTTGGACAGCTCGACATCGTCGTTCTTGCTGACGTTGCGCAGCCGCTTGTAGTGGTTGTAGACCGCCACCGACAGGATCTTCTTGGCGGTGTCCTGGCCGATCACGTACTGGTCAAGGATGTCGCGGATCTCGTGCGGCACCGGCAGGTCGGACTTGGCGCCCTTGGCCGCGTCGCCGCCCTGGGTTTCCTCGCGGATGATGTCGTTGCAGAGCTCGATGCACTCATCGCAGATGAACACCGACGGTCCCGCGATGAGCTTGCGCACCTCGTGCTGGCTCTTGCCGCAGAACGAGCAGTACAGCAACTTTTCACCGCTCACTTTTTCCGTCATGCCCGCCACCCTCGCTTGAATGCACCGTTGACCGCAAACGTCAGACCGCCCGCCACCGCAATGATTCCCGGCTCAAAAGCCCGGCCGCCGCCTCAGGCCGCAACCGCCTCGCCGCGGCTGCTCAGAACCCTGTCGACCAGACCGTAGTTTACCGCCTGCTCGGCGGAAAGGAAGTTGTCGCGGTCGGTGTCCTTTTCGATCTCCGACACGTCCTTGCCCGAGTGCTTGGCGAGGATCGCGTTCAGCCTGGCCTTCAGGTAGAGGATTTCCTTGGCATGGATCTCGATGTCCGAGGCCTGCCCCTGGAACCCGCCCATCGGCTGGTGGATCATCACCCGCGAATTGGGCAGGCAGAAACGCTTGCCCTTGGCGCCCGCGGTCAGCAGCAGCGCGCCCATGCTCGCCGCCTGGCCGACGCACAGCGTCGACACGTCCGGCTTGATGAACTGCATGGTGTCATAGATCGCCATGCCGGCCGTCACCGATCCGCCCGGGGAGTTGATGTAGAACGAGATGTCCTTGTCCGGATTCTCGGATTCCAGGAACAGCAGCTGGGCGATGATCAGGTTGGCCGTCGCATCGTTGACGGGGCCGACCAGGAACACCACGCGCTCCTTCAGCAGGCGCGAATAGATGTCATAGGCACGCTCGCCGCGGCCGCTCTGCTCGACCACCATCGGCACCAGACCGAGGTTCTGCGGCTCCTGCATCATCGAGTACGGCTCGGTAAAGCCTTTCACTTTCATTGGGCATTCCCCATCAGTTCGTCAAATGTCACGGCCTCATCCCTGACCTGCGCCGTCGCCAGCGCCCAGTTGACCACATTTTCCTCAAGCACCACCGACTCGATGTCGCGCAGCCTGTCCGGCGACTGGTAGAACCATTTCACCACCTCTTCCGGGTGCTCGTAGCTCTGGGCCTGCTCGTCCACCGCCGCCCGCACCTGCTCGGGCTTGGCGTGGAGGCCGTTGGCGCGCACCACTTCGCCGAGGATCAGCCCCAGGCTGACCCGGCGCTGCGCCTGCTTCTCGAACAGGTCCGCGGGCAGCGGCATGTCTTCGCGCACCGGGATGCCGCGCGAAGCCAGATCCTGGCGCGCCATCGCCTGCAGGCGCTCGACTTCCATGTCCACCAGCGCCTTGGGCACCTCGATGCCGGTCACTTCCAGCAGGGCGTCCATCACCTTCTCCTTGGTCCGCGCCTTGAGCCTTGCCTTCACCTCGCGCTCCAGGTTGCCGCGGATTTCCGCGCGCATCTTGGCGAGGTCGCCGTCCTCGATGCCCAGGCTCTTCGCGAACTCGGCATCCACTTCCGGCAGTTTCGGCGCCGCAACCGCCTTCACCGTCACCTCGAACACCGCGGTCTTGCCGGCGACATCCTTGCCGGCGTAGTCATCCGGAAACTTCACCTCGAACTTCTTCACGTCGCCGGCTTTCAAGCCCGGCAGGTTCTTCTCGAAATCCGCCAGGAAGCGCCCTTCGCCGAGGACCACACTCTGGTCCTGCGCCTTGCCGCCGGCAAACTCGACCCCGTCGATGGTGCCGACATAATCCATGGTCACGCGGTCGCCGTTACCGGCCGCGCGCTCCGCCGCCTCGTAGCTCACCCGCTGCTTGCGCATGATCTCGAGGGTTTTCTCGACATCGGCGTCGGAAATCTCCAGCGTTGAGCGCGTCACCGCCGCCTTGGCGATGTCGCCCACCACCACCTCCGGGTAGACCTCGAAGGTAGCGCTGTACTGAAACTCGCTGGCGCCGTCCGCGGGCGGCGCGGCATCGAACTTCGGATATCCCGCCACGCGCAGGTTCTGCTCCTTTACGGCATCGCCGAAGGTTTTCTGAAGGGTGTCGCCGAGGACTTCCTGGCGGACCTGCGGGCCGAACTGCTGCACCACCACCTTGAACGGCACCTTGCCCGGCCGGAAACCGGCGAGTTTCACGGTGCGCGTCAGCCGCTTCAGGCGGGTTTCCACCTCGCTGTCGATATCCGCCATCGGCACCGCAATGTTCAGTTTGCGCTGGAGTGAGCCCAGCGTTTCCAGATTCGCTTGCATCGAAAATTCCCTGTTGAGTTAAACCGTAGCGCCCTGGTGCGAAAGGAGGGACTCGAACCCACACGCCTTTCGGCGCCAGAACCTAAATCTGGTGCGTCTACCAATTCCGCCACTTTCGCGCTGCAGCATCGGTGCACGGGCCCGCCAAAACCTGCGCTTCACGGGTCCGGCGACTTTTGCAACCCCTTGATTGTAATATAATTGCAGCCACAGCGAGGCCCCGGGCTGGCATCCGCCCCGCAAAAATCCGCAAGCCGTTGATGGGACTCCCTTTTCCGCACCCCCGTGGCCGTCGACCATTACGAAAATTTCCCGGTTGCCTCCGTCCTGCTGCCGTCCCGGCTGCGGCAGCCGGTCGCCCTGATCTACCGGTTTGCCCGCGAATCCGACGACTTCGCCGACGAGGGCGACCTGCCGGATGCCGAACGCCTGGCCCGTCTGGCGACCTTCAGCCGCGAACTGCAGCGCATCGAACGCAACGAGCCGCCGGGCATCCCCTGGTTCGCCGATCTCGCCGCCATCATCCGCGAACACGGCCTGCCGACGGCGCTGTTTCATGACCTGCTGTCGGCTTTCGCACAGGATGTCACCAAAAAACGCTACGCCGACTACGCCGAGCTGCTCGACTACTGCCGCCGTTCCGCCAATCCGATCGGCCGCCTGCTGCTGCATCTGTATGGCGCCGCGACCCCGCAAAACCTGCAACATGCCGACGCCATCTGCACCAGCCTGCAACTGATCAACTTCTGGCAGGACGTGGCGATCGACTGGCGGAAGGACCGCGTCTATTTCCCGCAGAACGACCTGCAGCGCCATGGCGTCAGCGAAACGCAGATCGCCTCAGGGGACGCCGGCGGCCACTGGCAGGACCTGATGGATTTCGAAATCCGGCGCACGCGCGAACTGCTCTACTCGGGCCTGCCGCTGGGCCGTGCGCTCAAGGGCCGCATCGGGCTGGAAATGCGCATGATCATTGCCGGTGGCGACCGCATCCTCGAAAAAATCAGCACCGTGCGCGGCGACGTCTTCCGCCGCCGCCCGGTGCTGACCAGGGCAGACTGGGCGCTGATGTTTTACCGCTCGCTGATGTCATGACCGATCCCCACCAGTACTGCCAGGACAGGGCATCGGCCAGCGGGTCGAGCTTCTATTACAGCTTCCTGTTCCTGCCGAAAGCCCGACGGCGCGCGATCACCGCGCTCTACGCCTACTGCCGTGAAGTCGACGACGTGGTCGACGAATGCAGCGATCCCGGCGTTGCCCGCGCCAAGCTCGCCTGGTGGCGCGAGGAAGTCGCGCGGCTGTATGACGGCAGTGCCCAGCACCCGGTCGCCCGCGCGCTGGCAGATGTCGTGGGCCCTTACGGCATCACCGCCGACCAGCTGCTGACGGTGATCGACGGCATGGCGATGGACCTCGACTACAACCGCTATCCGGATTTCGATACCCTGAAGGTTTACTGCCACCGTGTCGCGGGCATCGTCGGCCTGATGTCGGCGCGCATCTTCGGCTACAGTGACGAACGCACGCTCGACTACGCCGCAGAACTGGGCCTCGCCTTCCAGCTGACCAACATCATCCGCGACGTCGGCGAGGATGCGCGCCGGAACCGCATCTACCTGCCGCTGGACGAACTGGCCGCGGAGGGCATAGACGCCGCGCAGATCGTGCATGCCGGCGCGGCGGTGCAGTCGGGCGAGGCCTTCCGCCGGCTGATGGCGCGCCAGGTCGAACGCGCGCTGGCCGCCTACGACAATGCCTTCGCCAGACTGCCGGCCGCCGACCGCAAGGCGCAGATCCCCGGCATCATCATGGCCGCCATCTACCGCACGCTGCTCGTGGAAATCCGCGACGACGGCTGCCGCGTGCTGACACACCGCACCTCGCTGCCGCCGGCACGCAAGCTGTGGATCGCATTCAAGACCTGGATCAGGGAATAACGGAGGAGCTGTTTCGATGGACCTGCAACTGAAAGGCAAAACCGCACTCGTCACCGGCACCAGCCAGGGCATCGGCCGCTGCACCGCCAAAATGCTTGCCGCCGAAGGCGTGAAGCTGTGCATCGCCGCGCGCCGCAAAAACCTGCTCGAAGAACTGGCGCAGGAAATTGTCGCCGCCGGCGGCGCTGCGCCCGCCATCGTCGAAACCGACATCATGCAGGACGGCGCGCCGCAGCGGCTGGCCGATGCCGCACGCGCCGCGCTGGGCCATGTCGACATCCTGATCAACAGCGCCGGCGGCAGCCGCCCGGCGATCCCGCTTGATGCACCCGAGGAAGAATGGGAAAGCGTGATGACGCTGAACTTCGTGCGCGTACGCCAGCTGACCCATGCCGTGCTGCCCGACATGATCAAGAACAACTGGGGCCGCGTGATCAATCTGTCCGGCAAATCCGAACCCGATTCGCTGCTCGCCGCAACACCGGCGAAGGCAGCGATTCACGGCTGGTCAAAAGGACTGTCGCGCACCGTCGGCAAACACGGTATCACCGTGAACTGTCTCGCCCCGGGACGCATCATGAGCGAACAGATCCGCCGCAAATATTCGCCCGAGTTCCGCAGGCACGAAGAGCAGAATGAAATCCCCGTCGGCCGTTATGGTGAACCCGAGGAAATTGCCGCAATGGCCGTATTCCTCGCCTCGCCCCGCGGCAGCTACATCACCGGCGCGGTGATACCGGTCGACGGCGGCATGCGCCGCTTCGCCTTCTGACTGAACCATCGCCGATGATTGCGGTCATCTTTGAAGTCTGGCCGGCGCCTGACCGCAAGCAGGAATATCTCGACATCGCTGCCAGCCTGCGTCCGCTGCTGGAACATGTTGACGGCTTTGTTTCGATCGAGCGTTTCGAAAGCCTAAGCGAGCCCGGAAAAATCCTCTCGCTGTCGGTGTTCAGGGACGAGGCCGCGGTTGCGCGCTGGCGCCAGCTGGAGCAGCACCGGATCGCGCAAGCCCGCGGACGCGACGGCATCTTCCGCAATTACCGCCTGCGCGTCGCCGGCGTGATCCGCGATTACGGCATGACTGAACGGGAACAGGCACCAGGCGACAGTCGAGACACCCACGGCTGACCGGCGCCACCGACCGTGCGGTCATGATCCAGACACTTATTTGTTTTATGAATCAATGATCTACCGGAGAACATTGCCTTGCCCCACAGCATCAGCCTGATCACCACCATCGCCGCCGCCTTCGGGCTGGCGCTGGTCTTCGGCCTCGTCGCCGCGCGGCTCAGGCTGCCGCCGCTGGTCGGCTATCTGATCGCCGGCATACTGATCGGCCCGCACACCCCCGGCTTCGTCGGAGACCTCGAACTCGCCGGCCAGCTCGCCGAGATCGGCGTGATGTTGCTGATGTTCGGCGTCGGACTCCACCTCTCGCTTGATGACCTCCTCGCCGTGCGCCGGATCGCCCTGCCCGGAGCCATTGCCCAGATCGCCGTCGCCACGGCGATGGGTCTCGGTCTCGCACTGTGGTGGGGCTGGAGTCCCGGCGCCGGCCTCGTCTTCGGACTGGCGCTCTCCGTCGCCAGCACCGTGGTGCTGCTCAAGGCGCTGGAAAGCCGCGGCGCCGTGGAATCAATGAACGGCCGCATCGCCGTCGGCTGGCTGGTGGTCGAAGACCTCGCCATGGTGCTGGCCCTGGTGCTGTTGCCGCCGCTCGCAGGGCTGCTCGGCGGCAGCGGTGACGCCGTGTCCACCGGCAACCTGCTGACCACCCTCGGCAAGACCCTCGGCATGGTCGTCGCCTTCGTCGTCTTCATGCTCGTCGCCGGAAAACGCCTGTTTCCCTGGCTGCTGTGGCAGGTCGCCCGCACCGGCTCGCGCGAACTGTTCACGCTGAGCGTGATTGCCGCCGCACTGGGCGTCGCCTTCGGCGCCGCAAAACTGTTCGGCGTGTCTTTCGCGCTGGGCGCCTTCTTCGCCGGCATGGTGCTGCGCGAGTCCGAACTGAGCCACCGCGCCGCCGAAGAATCACTGCCGCTGCGCGACGCCTTTGCCGTGCTGTTTTTCGTCTCCGTTGGCATGCTCTTCAACCCGATGATGCTGATCGAGGAACCGTTGCGCGTGCTCGCCGTGGTCGCCGTCATCGTCATCGGCAAATCACTGGCCGCCTTCGCCATCGTGCTCGCTTTCCGCTACCCGCTGAACACCGCGCTGACGGTATCGGCCAGCCTCGCGCAGATCGGCGAATTCTCCTTCATCCTCGCCGGCCTCGGCGTTGCACTGAAGCTTCTGCCCGCAGAAGGCCAGAACCTGATCCTCGCCGGCGCGGTGATCTCGATTGCGCTCAATCCGCTGGTGTTCAGCCTGATCGACCCGCTGTGCAAATGGATACAGTCACGCTCCGATGTCGCGCGCGTGATGGAACGCCCCAACGACCCGCTGGCGGTGCTGCCCGACAGCACGGCGGGCAGCCTGCTCACCGGCCATGTCCTGATTGTCGGCCACGGCCGTGTCGGCAGCCGCATCGCGAATGCGCTGTCGGAACAGGGCATCTCCGTCGTCGTCGCCGAACAGAACCGCGAAACCGTCGAAACCCTGCGCAAACGCGGCATCCCTGCGGTATCGGGCGACGCCGCCGAGCCGGCGGTGCTGATCCAGGCGCATGTCGCGCGGGCGCGCCTGCTGGTGATCGCAATGCCGGACTCGGCACGCGCGAGGCGGATGATCGAAACCGCGCATGCCCTCAATCCCGGCATCGAGATCATCGTGCTCACGCACAGCGACGAGGAAGCGGCTCTGCTGCAGAGCGACCGGCCGGATCGCATATTCATCGGCGAACACGAGCTGGCCTCGGGCATGACGAAATACGTGCTTGACCGCGTCAGGACCCGCAGCGGACACTGAATGAAACGGCAGCGCCGCCCTAGGACAGCAGCTTGATGTCCAGCGCGCGCTCGGCCAGCCAGACCGCCGCCAGCAGCGCGACCAGCACGGAACCGCCGGCAAATACCACGCGCGAATAAAACCGTGTCGCACGCAGCGCGAATGACAGCGGCAGGAACACCGCGACGATAGCCAGCTGGCCCAGCTCGACGCCTGCATTGAATCCGAACAGCGAGGACACCAGCGCATCTCCCGGCAGCCCGAGATCGGTCAGCACCGAGGCAAAACCGAAACCGTGGATCAGGCCGAACACAAAGGCCATCATCCAGCGCCGCTCGCTGACCAGCGGAAACAGGTTGTTCAACGCCGCGAACACCACGGAGGCCGCGATCACCGACTCCACCAGCCGCGACGGCAGCGCGATGATTTCCAGCGCGGCCAGGCTCAGCGTGATCGAGTGCGCGACGGTGAAGGCCGTGACCACCTTCAGCACATCCCAGAACACCGGCTTGAAGCGCTGCGCCGGCACCCAGCGTCCGGCATCACGCATCAGCACTGCCGGCAGCAGCAGCGACAGCAGGAACAGCACATGGTCGAAGCCGATCCAGATGTGCCACACGCCTTCCCGGATATAGGTCGCGATCTGTTCCGCCAGTGACGGGGCTGCCAGATCGAAAATCTGCTCCGCGCGCTCCGGCCCGAACACCGCCGTCTGCGTCACACCACCGGCCTCGATGCGGACGAGGCCGCGGTGCGTCGGATCGAGCTCGAAAAACAGCCCGTAGCGGATCTTCAGGCTGCCCGCCGCGGCACACTCCGCGGCAAAACGGATTACTGCGTAGGCGCCATCGCTGTGCCGGTCGACCAGATGGTCATTGGCCCGCAGCGCGCAGGCGGCATCGGCGGATGAAACCTGAAGCCGCGCCAGCGCGTAGGCCGCAATCCGCGCATGCTGCGCCGACAGTTCGCCCCAGGTGATTTCGCCGTTGCCGTCGGCATCCAGCCCGATCGCGTATTCCAGGTCGCGCAGCGCGATGTCCCACTGCCCCTCGATGCGGCCGGATTCCGCCTTGATCGCCAGATAGCTGTCACTCGGCTTGTGCGCCTGCGCGAACGTACTGAACGCCAACAGGAACAGCAGGGTCAGCAGCCGCATCATGGCTTGCCCCCGCCCAGCTTCCGCGCCAGGGCCGCCAGCATCGGATCCTCATGCCCCGACTGCGCCAGCCAGTCGAGCACCGGCTGCGCCGCATCACGGCGCCCCGCGGCCACCGCGGCTTCAAGCAGGATGCGCGCGTCATACGGCTCACGCTGGATCGCCCAGTTCGTCGCCGCCAATTCCAGCGCGCGCGACTTGTTGCCTTCCACCGACAACTGGAACCGTGATTCCTCCTGCCGGTGCAGCGTGTCGCCGCGCATCGCCGCCGCGGCAAAGCGTTCACGCAGGGTTTGCGCGTAGGTCCTGGACTCCGGAATCTTCAGCGCCTGCGCCGCCAGCGTCAGCCTCAACAGCAGCACATCCGAACGCACCCAGTCGCGCAGCAGCTCCACCGCTTCGGCATGGCGCCCCTGGTCGATCAGGAAATCGCCGTAATTGGACAGCAGATACTGGCTGGTGATGCCCAGCGCCAGCGCGCGCCGGTAGTGGCGTTCGGCATCGGCCGGGCGCCCCAGCCGTGTCGCGAGATCCGCAAGCCGGGTCAGCAGCCACAACTGCCCCTCCGGCGAGTCCCCGGCCTCACGTTCCAGCAGCCGGGACAGCTTGCGTTCGGCGGCGGCAGCCTTTCCGGTCTGGCCGTCGATATAGGCCAGACAACTGGACCAGTACAGCTCGCGTTCGCGGGCGCGCATGGCTTCGCAATCGCGCCTCGCGCCGTCGTAATCCGCCAGAACCGTCAGCACGGCCGAACGGCCGCTCAGGGTTTCGTAATGTCCCGGCTCGCGGCGCAATGCCTGCGCGAACAGTTCCAGCGCCGGCGCATACTCATGGCGCCACTGCAGCAGCTTGCCCCGCAGGTAGAGGATGTCCGCAGGCGCGCCGGGATCCGCGGCCCAGGGCGCCAGCGTGGCCTCCGCATAGCCGACATACCGGGGATCCCCTTCTTCGCCGGCCAGCCCGTAATAGGCGCGCGCAACCTTCAGCGCCAGCGCAGGGTCACGCGGCGCAGCCGCCAGTTTCGCGCGGTCCGCAGCCAATGCCCGCGACCGCGCATCTCCCTTGTTCATCGGCAGCCGCTCGAGCACCGTTGCCGCATCGGACGGACGGAACGGCTCGGCGGCGACAGGGCCGCAAGCCAGCAGCAGCGCGACGCAAAACAGCCGGCATGGTGAAACGCGGAACATGGAACAGGTCATCTACCGGTTCAAAAAATGAAAAAGGCAGGGCCGGAGCCCTGCCTTGATGCAACGAAAGGCGATTACTTCTTGTCGGCTTTCTTGGCTTTTTCGGCTTTCTTGGTCTCAGCCTTCTTCTCGGCCTTCTTCTCGGTCTTCTTCTCTTCCTTCTTCATGCCTTCTTCGTGCTTGGCGGCGATGGCGCCGGCAGAAACGAAGGCGAAAGAGGCGGCGATGATGGCGGCGAGCAGCTTGGTCATTTTTAATCTCCTGGTTAACGTGTGGATTGCTGTTGCAACACTGCAGCCGGAAACCGGCTACAGGCTCCAAAAACGCGCAGACAGTTTAGTCGTTGACACGTGGCCCCCCCTGCAAACCGCCGAAAGTGCCTTCCGCTACACCGAAATCGCTGGATCGCGCGGGCTGGATTCTAGACGAAATCGGCCGATTGCGCCGGAATCCCGGAAAAGCACTGTTGTCGCCACGGACCGACACCAACCCTACTTCGCCGCCTTGGCCAGTCCCAGCTCGGTCAGGATGTTCCTGATCTCGCCGTATTCGGCGGCAATGTATTTGGTCGTCTCCGCGCTGTTGCGGTAACTGTTGGTCATCTGTGCAGCCGCCAGGTCCCGGTTCCATTCCTCGCTTCCGGCGAGCGCCTTGAATGCACCATCCCAATAGGCGATCTGCGCCGCCGACAGGCCCTTGGGCGCGATCACCAGCCGCCAGTTGTCGGCCACGGTCGGGAATCCGGCTTCCTTCGTGGTCGGCAGATTGGCCAGCGCGCCCGGCAGGCGCTGTGGCGACGAAATCGCCAGCGGCCGCACCGTGCCGGCGGCATAGGGCTTGGCGATTGACGCCGCCGAATTGACCCAGACCGTGACGTGGCCGCCCAGCGTCGCCGCCAGCGACTCGCCGCCGCCGTTGAATATCACCACCTTCAGTTTTTTGACATCCACACCGGCCGCCCTGGCGAGCAGGCCCACGGCGATGTGGTTGGCGCCGCCGGCGCTGCTTGAAATGCCGAAGGACACCGCCTCCGGGTTCTCGCGCAGCGCCTTCACCAGCTCGGCCAGCGACTGGTACGGCGAATCCGGACGCACCGCGAAACCGATGTATTCGCTGATCAGCAGCGAAATCAGCGTGAAATCGTTGTGCGACAGCGTGCTGCGCCCGGTGATGCTGTTGGTGACCAGGTTGTACGAGGTCACCAGCAGGAAGTGCCCGTCACCCGCCTTCGGCGAGAGATAGGCCCAGCTCACCGCCCCGCCGCCGCCCGGCTTGTTGATCACTGTCGCCGTCACCGGCAGCGCCTTCTGGTCCTGCCATATCTTCTGGATCAGCCGCGCCGTGCGGTCGGTGCCGGTACCGGCGCTGGAGCCGACCACGATCTCGATGTTGCGTTCGGGTTTCCAGCCACCCTGCGCCATTGCCGTGCCGCCGGCCATCATGCACAACATACCCGCCACCCAAAAACTCGTCCTCATCACTTTCCCTCCGTCCGGTTGACCTGCCAATCAACATTCAGCCCTGCCGCACAAACCCCGCCCCGCGCTCCGCGATCATCATCACCGGCGCGTTGGTGTTGCCCGAGGTGATGGTCGGCATCACCGAGGCGTCGATTACCCGCAGCCCGTCGAGGCCGCGCACCCTCAGCTGCGTGTCCACCACCGCCGTCGGGTCATCCGCGCGCCCCATTTTGCAGGTGCCGACCGGGTGGAAAATCGTCGTGCCGATCTGTCCGGCGGCCCGCACCAGTTCCGCATCGGTCTGCCACTGCGGACCGGGAATGAACTCCTCGGGGCAGTACGGACTCAGCGCGGCCGAATCACCGACAATGCGCCGGGTCAGGCGGATCGCATCGACGGCAACCCGGCGGTCTTCATCCGTGGAGAGGTAGTTCGGCGCGATCGCCGGATGTGCACGCGGGTCGCCGGACACGATGCGCAAGGTGCCGCGCGACGTCGGCCGCAGGTTGCACACGCTCGCGGTGAACGCGGGAAATTTGTGCGGCGGCTCGCCGAAACGGTCCAGTGAAATCGGCTGCACGTGATATTCCAGGTTCGGCGTCGCCTGCGCCGGATCGGATTTGGCGAAGGCGCCCAGCTGCGACGGCGGCATGGTCAGCGGACCGCTGCGTTTGAATGCATATTCCAGCGCCATCTTCGCTTTCGCCCACCAGGAATCGAGCAGCGTGTTGAGCGTCACCGCATTCTTCACGCGGAACGCAAGCCGCAGTTGCAGATGGTCCTGCAGGTTGTCGCCCACCGGCAGGTCGTGCACTACGGGAATGCCGTGTTCCTGCAGCAACGCGGCCGGACCGACGCCCGACAACTGAAGGATCTGCGGGCTGCCGATCGCGCCCGCCGACAGGATGGTTTCGCGCCGCGCGATCGCCTGCTCCACAACACCGTTGCGTGAAAACTCGACGCCGGTCGCACGTTTGCCCGCAAACGTCACGCGGTGCACCAGCGCGCCGGTGATAACCGTGAGATTGGGCCGCGCCCGCGCCGGATCCAGAAATGCCCGCGCCGCGCTCCAGCGCACGCCGCTTTTCTGGGTGACCTCGAAGCGCGACACGCCCTCATTGTCGCCGCGGTTGAAATCGTCGGTGGCGGGGATGCCCGCCTCCACCGCCGCCGCCTTGAAGGCATCGATGATGTCCCACTGCACACGCGGCGTCTCCACCCGCAGCTCGCCGCCGGCGCCGTGTTTTTCATCTGCGCCGCGCCAGTGGTCCTCCTGTTGCATGAACACCGGCAGCACCTGCGCCCAGGACCAGCCGGCATCACCGGTCAACTGCGCCCATTCATCGTAGTCGCGCGCCTGCCCGCGCAGATAGAGCATTGCGTTGATCGAAGAGGAACCGCCGATCACGCGGCCGCGCGGATAATTGATCGCTCGGCCATCGAGCCCGGCTTCGGAGACAGTCTTGTAGCACCAGTCGGTGCGCGGATTGCCGATGCAGTAGAGATAGCCGACGGGAATGCGGATCCAGTGCCAGTCATCCTTGCCGCCGGCTTCGAGCAACAGCACCGAAACGTCCGGGTCGGCGGACAGGCGGTTGGCCAGCACGCAGCCGGCGCTGCCGGCACCGATGATCACGTAATCCCAAGCATCCGCGGACCTGTCCATCACCACGATTGTAATCGGGACGGTGGCGCGCCGCGGCGCGGACTAATCCGCTGCTTCCTGCGGCACCACCACAGCGGCCGCGTTTTCCGCATTCTGCGCGCGAAACCGTTCAAGTACGCGGCGCAGGCAGTCGAGGAAGGCGACTGCATTGGCACCCAGCGGCTGGCGCGCCTGGTAGACATAACCGAAGAGTATCCAGCGCTCCGGCTCCAGCGGGCGCATCACGATGCCGTGCAGGTCGATCGCCTGCGCACAGATGCGGTCGAGCAGCGCGACCCCCACGCCGTCGCGCACCAGCTGGCAGGCCATCAGCGATGAACGCGTTTCCACCGCGTAGTGCGGCCGCACCCCGCCCGAGCCGAAGAAATCGTCCACCTGCTTGCGCCAGCGCTGGCCCGGCCACAGGCCGAGCAGCGGTTCGGCGGCCAGTTCCTGCGCGGTCACCGAACGCCGCGCGGCAAGGCGGTGCTTTTCCGGCAGCATCGCCTCCACGCGCACCCGGAACAGCGGCTTGTTCTCGATTTCCACCAGCGGATGCGAGACCGGCAGAGAAATGATGCCGAGGTCGTAGAGCCGCGTGCCGACACTGCCCTCGATGCCGAAACGCGACTGCATGTCCACCGAGACGCGGATATCCGGATGCTCGCGGCGAAACAGCGCCAGCGCCGGCGACACCAGTCCCTGGCCGATGCGCGGCGCGGTCACCAGCCGCAGCTGTCCCTGCGCACGCGAACGGATGTCGGCGACGATGCGCGGAATCTCGTCGAAACCGGCGAGGATGTGTTCGGCCTCGCGGTAAAACACCTCGCCTTGGCGGGTCAGCGTCAGGCGGCGGCGCGTGCGGTGAAACAACTGCAGCCTGGTCTCGTTTTCGAGGATCGCGATCAGACGGCTCGCCGCCGAAGTACTGAGGCTCATGCTGTCGGCGGCCGCGGACAACGAACCCGTGGTCACGACCAGCCGGAACAGACGTAATGCCCGAACATTCACAGCACTATCCTTTGTTTTTTAATTTATTGATTATAAATATATTTAAGTCTTTGTTTCCAGAAAACGGGAACTAGCCGCTTGTATTTCGAATTTTGATTGATTTCGATCCGGCTAAAGTATTCAAAACGTTTAAGCCAGAGCAGCGGCATCACGCATACCAACTTCCGCAGCATCCAATTTGAGGAGAACACACAATGAAAAAAGCTGTTGTGATTTCACCCTTGGTCCTGCTCGGTCTGCTGGCCCCCGGCCTGGCGAAATCCGCATTTCCGGAGCGCCCGGTCCGGCTGATCGTGCCCTTTGCCACCGGCAGCGCCACTGATTCCTCGGCGCGCATCTTCGGCGTGCAACTGGCAAAACAGCTCGGTCAGCAGATCATTTATGACAACCGCGCCGGCGCCGGCGGCGCAATCGGCATGCAGGTGCTGGTGAAGGCCGCGCCCGACGGCTACACCATTTCCTACGCGGGCGCCGGCCCGCTGGCGATTAATCGCAGCATCACGCCCAATCTTCCCTACGATGTGGAAAAGGAAGTCCAGCCCATCTCCCAGGCCATCAGTTCTCCGCTGATGCTGGCGGTGTCCCCGACCCTGCCGGTCAAGAATGTCAAGGAACTGATCGCGCTGGCCAAGGCGCGGCCAGGCCAGCTCGCCAATGGTTCGGCAGGCACCGGCACTGTCGGCCATCTCGCCGGAGAATATTTCAAGACCCTGAGCAAGACCAACATCCTGCACGTGCCCTACAAGGGCGGCGCTCAGGCCGCCACCGACACAATGTCCGGATTCGTGCAGATACTCTTCGACCCCACCAGCAGCGCCGCCCCCCATGCGCGTTCCGGCCGACTGCGCGGCCTCGCGGTGACCGGTCCGAAACGCATCAAGGCCTTCCCAGACATGCCCACGGTGGCCGAAGCCGGCGTGCCGGGTTATGAGGTCACCACCTGGGGCGGCATCATTGGACCCGCGGGCATGCCCAAGGCCATCGTCGACAGGTTGAGCCAGGAAGTGCAGAAAGCCGCGAAATCCAAACTCGTTGTCGATCGTTACACGCCTTTGGGCTCCGATCCGGTGGGTACCACCGCCGAGCAGTTCACAGCGTTTATCCGCAGTGAGTACATGAAGTGGGCGGACGTCGTCAAGCGCGCAATGCCCAAACAATAAAATTCCGGCACAACCACGGCCTCCACGACTGACACTCAAGCTCCTGCCGCCGACACGACCAAGCATCTGCTCAAAACGAAGAGCCAGCCCGTTACGGACTGTCCGGTGACCGCACGTCCATCCCCGGAATCATAGGCAGCCGATTTCCCGCGTACGCGCGCAATATTCCGCGGCAACGGCAGCCATGCCCTGGTTGGAGTGCGCAACACCCGGCACGGTTGCCATCCGCCATGAAAGTTCCAGCTGACGATCACTCGCCGCGCGGGTGGCTGCCTCCATGTAGCTGTGGCCGCGCGCAAAACGATGGGGCCCCTGCCGCATTGCTCCGGGTTGCCGGGGCAGATGATGGTGATCGGGATCGTTGTCCCGGTCACCGAGCAGCACCAGCAACGGCCGGGAAAACAGCTGCGCAAGATCAGCCTCTCTGCATGACGTGCCGGCCAGCCCGAACGGGTATTTCACGTCGAAAACGGGAAACGTATAGCTCCCCGCATTGGCCGTAATGGCCAGGTCAATCCGGGGGGACCAGGCAAAGGTGGCCATGCGATGGACAAACTGTCCGCCCGCAGAGTGGCCGTAGAGGCAATAGGTCTGCCGGCTGCTGCCCAGCACGCTGCGGGCGTGATCGAAGATGCCGTCGATCACGCTGAACAGCCATTGCTCCCGGGGCAGTACATGGCCATCGGGCGCAACCATGTTGCCGAAATTGTAATCGGCAGCTTCGGGATACTGCTTTGCAGAAAATTCAGGCGCAACCACTGCAAAACCATGCTGATCCGCATGCACTGTCCATGCATCCAGGTAGGCACCGGCATTCCTGCTCATGCCGTGCATGACGATCACCACCGGACTTTCTGGACAGAACGCCGCCGGCCGGTGCAACCAGAGCGGAATCTTCCGCGGCGGCCCGTTTCTGGGATCCGTGTATGGAATGACGCGCCTCATGTCGGCTCCAATCATATCGCCGCAGCACAGCTTGGAACGGAACAGCCATCCAGTGTCCGGATCAGCACAAGAAGGCTTGCGGCACACATTGCGGAATTCATCAACCCGGCACCAGACAAGACACGGGAGGTTTCGGTGCATGCTGGCAGGTTGCAGGTTTCGAATATCCAGATCAAGACACCACACATTAAATAAGTATTTGTTTATAAACAATAATTTAAAAAACATTCCGGAATGCGGGAATAAATATCGACTAATTCACATTATCCGAATAAACAGCTTCGCTAGACTAGGCGCCATCGGCAGAACATGCAAAACCATAGCCGATCGTCGAATACATCGGAGGAGGACCCGGACATGACACGCACATCGCCACTGACACTGATTCTGACCGCCATCACCGCCGCATTCATCGGCAGCACCCCAGCGCAGGCGGGAAAATCCGACGACACACTGGTCGTCGCCCTGCAGCGCGGCATTCTCTCCGTTGACTACCATTACACGACCAAACGCGAATACATCATTCTGTCCGAAATGACGGACGACGGCCTGTTCTACGTCCACCCGGAAACGCTGAAGCCCGTGCCGCTGGCCGCAAAGTCTTACAAGTGGGTGGACGACACCACGCTCGACGTCGAAATCCGGCCCGACATCAAGTTTCACGACGGCAGCACGCTGACCGCCGACGATGTGGCGTACACCTACACATGGACACTGAATCCCAAAAACAAGACCAATCGCGGCAAACAATACACGCAGTGGCTAAAGTCGGTGGAAACAACCGGACCGCTGACCGTGCGTTTCAAGCTCAATTACACCTACCCGCTGGCGCTGACCTCCCTCGGTCGCGGCATTCCGCTGCGCAAGAAAGGCGCCTACGACGCCGATGTCGCCGCGGGGCAGCTTCCGAAAGGACAGACCCACAACGGCATAGGCCCGTACAAGGTGGTGAAACTGGATCCCGGCAAATCAACGGTCATCGAACGTTTTGACGGTTATTACCGGGAAAGCCCCAAGGGCCGCCCTGCGATCAAGCGCATCGAAATGCGGGAAATTCCAGACTGGGGCACCCAGCAAGCGGAACTGATGAGCGGCGGGGTGAACTGGATGTACGATGTCCCGACCGATGTCGCCACCAACATCGGTGGCACCGGCCAGGCGATCCACCTCAATGGCCCCGACATGCGCGTCGGCTTCCTGATCCTCGACGCCGCGGGAGTCAGCGCAAAGGACGGCCCGCTGACAAAGCTGCAGGTGCGGCGCGCGATCAATCACGCAATCAACCGCGAAGCCATCGTCAAACACATCGTCAAAGGCGGCTCGAAACCGCTGCACACGGCCTGCCACCCGAACATGTTCGGCTGCATCCAGGATGTGATGAAATATTCCTACGATCCCGCCAAGGCCAAGGCACTGCTCGCCGAAGCCGGATACGCCAACGGCTTCACGCTCGATTTGTGGGCATACCGCGAAAAGGAAGCGGCGGAGGCCATTGCCGCCGATCTCGGCAAGGCGGGCATCAAGACCAATCTTCGCTACGTCCAGTTGGCTTCCCTCAACAAGGCACGCAAGGAACGCCAGATCTCCGCCTATTTCGGCACATGGGGCGCCGGGGGACTGGCCGATGTGGAAGGCATGGCCAATCACTGGCTGCCTACCACCGACCGCAACATGTCGGGCGACCCGAAGGCCAGCGAGTACATGCTGGGCGGTCAGAAGTTCCGTGACGAGGACAAACGGCTGGAACTCTACACAAAAGGCATCAAGCTGATCGCCGAGCAGGCCTACTGGGCCCCGCTGTACACGTTCACGGTGAATTACCTGACCAGCAACGACGTGATTTTCCCGGTGCCGAAGGACGGCCTGCCGCGGCTGTTCCTGGCGAAGTGGAAATAGCGCCTTCTCCCAAGGCCTTCGCCGGCGCAGGCACATACCGTGCTGAAATATACGCTGAAGCGGGTGATACTCGCGATCCTGGTCGCCCTGACCGTATCGATCGCGACCTTCACGCTGCTCAATTTCGCAACGGATCCCGCGGAAGCCATTGCCGGCGAGGACGCGGATCCGGAAGTGGTCCAGCAGATCCGCGAACGTTACGGGCTGGATCGCCCGCTGCCCGTGCAATATGCGCACTGGATCGGCGGCCTGCTGCGGGGTGATTTCGGCGAAAGTTATCACTGGAAACAGCCGGTCGCCGCACTGATCGCCAAACATGCACCGGTCACGATCAAACTTGCCCTGCTCAGCGTTGCAGTGACCATCCTGATCGCCCTGCCGCTGGGCATCCTCGCCGCGCTGCGGCCGAACACGGTCCTCGACCGCATCGCGCTGTCCACCGCCGTGGCGGCCCAGGCGATTCCCAACTTCTGGCTCGGGCTCATGTGCATCATCCTGTTCTCTGTAAAGTTGCGCCTGCTTCCCGTCTCGGGAGACGCCACGCTGCTGCACTTCGTCCTCCCGGCCTTCGTTCTCGGCGCGAGTTCGGTGCCCGCGGTGATGCGGCTCACCCGCACCGGCCTGCTTGATGTGCTGGGTTCGGATTACATCCGCACGGCGCGCTCCAAGGGTTTCCGCGGCATCCGCCTGCTGACCAGCCATGCCCTGCGCAACGCGCTGCTGCCCGTGGTCAGCGTGCTGGCCATACAGCTAGGCCACAAACTGGGCGGCTCGGTCATCGTCGAATCGGTCTTCGCCATCAACGGCCTCGGACGACTCGCGCTGCATTCGATACTCGGCGGCGACATCCCCACCGTGCAGATGCTGGTGTTCGTGTTCGCCCTGACCTTCGTGATCCTCGCGCTGATCTCCGACCTGCTGAACGGCTGGCTGGATCCGCGCATCCGCCTGGCCTGAACCGCGATGGAAAAAATCGCCCCCCCGCCGATTGATGCCCAGGAAGAGGCAGCCTTCCCTTCACCCGCGCAGGCGATGAAACGCCGCGTGCTCGGGCACCAGGGCCTGCTGATCGGCGCCTTCATCCTCGCAACACTGCTGTTAATCGCCATCCTGGCGCCGTTCATAGCACCGCATGACCCGCTGCTGCCCAAACTCGGCGACCGCCTGCTGCCCCCGGTCTGGGAACAGGGCGGACGCTGGGAATACCTGCTTGGCACCGACCATCTGGGAAGGGACTATCTGAGCCGGCTGCTCTACGGGGCGCGCATCTCCCTCTCCATCGGATTCGGCGCCGCAACGATCGGCTGCCTGATCGGCGTATCGCTCGGCATGTGTGCCGGCTATTTCGGCGGGCGCATCGACCAGGCCATCAGCTACATACTGACCTGCCAGCTGGCGCTGCCAGGACTGCTGCTGACCATGGCGCTGGTTTTCCTGATCGGACCCTCCGTGCTGGTGGTGATCTGTGTGATCGGCGTGCTGCACTGGACCTATTACCTGGTGGTCACCCGGGCGGCGACGATGCAGATCCGCCGCCTCGATTACGTCGGCGCGGCGCAGGCGATCGGATCGAGCCGGCGCCAGATCATCCTCTACGAGATTCTTCCCAATGTGCGCAACCAGATCATCGTGATTTTCACCCTCGAAGTCGGCATCGCCATCCTGTCGGAGGCGGCGCTGTCCTTCCTCGGCGTCGGCATCCAGCCGCCGACGCCGTCGTGGGGACTGATGATCGCCGAAGGCAAGACCGCGATGTTCTACCGCCCCTGGCTGGTGATCCTTCCGGGCATCGCCATCTTCCTGCTGGTGATCGCGACGAATCTGATGGGCGACGGGCTGCGCGACGTCAACGCCCCGGAAAACAGGAACTGACCGTGTCCGGCAGCGCCCCTTTGCTCGAAGTCGCAGGCCTTGGAGTGCAGATCAGGGTCGCACAGGGCACGCTGCGCGCGGTACACGACGTCAGCCTGACCCTGCAGCGCGGCGAAGCCCTCGGCATCGTCGGCGAATCGGGATCCGGAAAATCGATGACCGCGCTCGCGCTGATGGGCCTGCTGCCGCGCAATGCGTCGCGGAACGCAACCACCCTGCGACTGGGCAGCCACGACCTGCTGCGCATGCCGGACGCGCAGATTGCACAGGAAGTTTCCGGCCACCGCATGGCCATGATCTTCCAGGAGCCGATGACTTCCCTCAATCCGGTCTACACGATCGGACGCCAGCTCACCGAGACCATGCTGCTCCACGGCACCGCCGGTCAGGCAGCGGCGGTTGACCGGGCGGTGTTCCTGCTCGACAAGGTCGGCATACCCGCCGCCGCGAGCCGACTCGGCCAGTATCCGCACCAGCTCTCGGGCGGACAGCGCCAGCGCGTGATGATCGCGATGGCGCTGATGAATGAACCGGAACTGATCATCGCCGACGAACCCACAACCGCGCTCGATGTCACGATCCAGGCCCAGATCCTGCGTCTGCTGGCCGATCTGCAGCGCGAATTCGGCATGGCCATGATCCTGATCACCCATGATCTCGGCATCGTGTCGCGCACCGTTGACAAGGTGGCGGTCATGTATGCGGGTGAACTCGTCGAAACGGGCACCGTGCATCAGGTGCTGGAAAACCCCCAGCACCCCTATACCCGCGGCCTGCTCGACTGTTTGCCAGGAACCTCCCGCGACCGCAACCGCCGCCTGGGCGCCATACCCGGATTGGTGCCTTCGATGATCAGTGCAGCCAGGGGCTGCTCATTCGCCAACCGCTGCACCCGTGCCGGCGATGATTGTCGCAGCGCCGCTCCGCCGCTGAAAAACGCGGGCGCCTCCGGCCACGCCTTCCGCTGCGTCCTGCCGGCCGGCTGGGAAAGCCGGCAGCTCGACCGGCACACGGGAACACTCCGGGAATCCGCTCGCGACATCAGCCGTGACCATCCCGCACCGATACTTTCCGCCCGCGACCTGACCTGCACGTTCAAGGTCCACAAGACGATTTTTTCCCGGCCGCAAACGCTGCAGGCGGTCGACGGCGTTTCCATGGAACTTGCCCGCGGCGAAATCCTTGCGCTGGTGGGCGAATCGGGTTGCGGCAAATCGACACTGGCCAAAATCCTGCTCGGTCTGCAGCCGCCGACCTCCGGCACGGTGCTGCTCGACGGCCAGCCCCTCGCCGATTCCCGTCTGCTCGAGCGCACCCGGCGCATCCAGCCGGTGTTCCAGGACCCCTATTCGTCGCTGAATCCGCGTCGGACCATCGGCCAGACCATCATGCGCCCGCTGGACATCCATGGCATCGGCACCCCGGCCGAAAGGCTGCGCAAGGTCGAGGAAATCCTGGATCTGGTGCGCCTGCCGGTACGGCTGATCCACAGCTATCCCAACCAGATTTCAGGCGGCCAGCGACAGCGCGTCGCCATCGCGCGCGCCATCATCACCAGGCCGGCATTGCTGATCTGCGACGAACCCACATCCGCGCTCGATGTATCGGTGCAATCGCAGATCCTCAACCTCCTGCTAGACCTGCGTGACGAACTGGGCCTGACCTACATGATCATCACCCACGACCTGAGCGTGGTCGAATACATGGCCACGCGCGTCGCGGTGATGTACCTGGGCCAGATCGTCGAAACCGGCGCCAAGGACGACATTTTCAACGCGCCCCGCCATCCGTACACGCAGGCCCTGCTGCGCTCGCTGCTCACCATGCAACCCGGTGCCCGCATCCCGGATTCGCGCATGGGCAGCGGGTTTCCGAATCCGCTCGACATGCCGTCCGGCTGCCGCTTCCATCCGCGCTGCCCCGACGCACAGGCGCGCTGCGCCAGCGAAGCGCCCCGGCTCGGCGCCGACCGGGTTCGCTGCCTCGTCCACGGCGTTGACAGCGCCCCGGCGGTGCCGGCGGCCGCGGCACGCTGACAGACCGACCCGACAATCCGAAAGAAATGCGACAAATGACAAATTCCCCTTCCGCACACCCCAGTGTCGCCGAAATCAAGGCGCTGTTCAGCCGGCGCAGCCTGTGGCAGTCCTGGCTCGACGTCGAGGCCGCGCTTGCGGAAACCCAGGCGGAACTCGGCGTCATTCCGCAGGCGGCGGCGCTGGAAATCCGGCGCAAGGCCAACTTCGAACACATCAACGAACAGGAATTGGCCAGGGACATGGAGCGCACGCGCGCGCCCATCCTTTCCCTGGCGCGGGCGCTGGGCGACGCCTGCGACGGCGATGCCGGCGGCTACGTGCACTGGGGTGCCACCACCCAGAACGTGACCCAGACCGGGCGCGCAGTACTGATGCGCCGGGCCCACGAGGCATTCATGGCCCGCCTCGGCAACATGCTGGACAAGCTTGCCGGCCTCGCCGAAAACGGCGCGGAGATGCTCACCGCCGGCCGCACCAACCACCGGCATGCGCTACCGATCACATTCGGACTCAAGGTCGCGGCATGGATCGAGGAAATGCTGCGGCACCGGGATCGTTTGATCGGGGCCGAGCCGCGGGTTTTCGTCTCCCTGTGGGGTGGCGCCATCGGCGCCATGCACGCCTTCGGCGAACACGGTCCCGAAATCAACCGCCGGCTGTCGCAGCGGCTGGGTCTCAATCCGCTGATGGTGCCCTCCCGCGCGGGTAATGACCATGTCGCTGAATATGCCCTGTTGCTGGCGCTGTTCAGCGCCAGCTGTTCGAAAATCGCCCGCGAATTCTATTGCCTGATGGCAGACGAAATCGGCGAGGTCTACGAATCCCTGGATGACGGGGTCGTCGGATCGAGCACGATGCCGCACAAGGTCAATTCCAAGGTGGCGGTACATGTGATCGCGCTTGCCGCCCGTCTGCGCAGCCAGGTTCCCCTGGCACTCGAGGCCATGCAGCCCAGCCATGAAGGTGACGCCGCAAACAACCAGATGCTGAACGGGCTGATCGACGCCATCTGCCCCATGGCCTACGAACTGATCACGGAAATGGAGGCGCTGCTCGACTGCATCCGGCTTGTTCCGCAACGGATGCGGCAGAACCTCGCCATTACCGGCCAGTTCATCGCCGCGGAAAATGCGATGATGGTTCTGGCGCCCGCCATCGGAAGAACCCACGCGCACGATGTGCTGCACCATGCCGTGGCCGAGGCAACGGAACACGGCGCCGTGCTGGCCGACCTGTTGCTGTCCGACAAGGTGATCAGTAACACACTGGACGAGCAGGCCGTGCGCGCCGCCCTCGACCCGGCAAACTACACCGGACGCAGCGCGGCAATGGCCAGGGAAATGGCGGCCACTGCGCGCAGTGCGGCCATGCAGTTGCGGCAGCACGCGGTGGCTTCCCGCAAACCATGACGGCCTGCAGGTGGCGCAGGGCCACGATCGCACTGATCTCCGCGCTGCTCGTCTTATTGCCCGCGGCCGGCGCTGCCACAGGCGCCGCAGCCGACACTTTCAGCGTGGCAACCCCCCGCGGCGAGCTGCGTGTCCATGCCTACTTCCCGGAAAACGCAGCCGATGCCCCGGTATGGGTCGTCATGCACGGCCTGAAGCGCAACGCCAGGGCCTATTTCGAAGCCTGGCTGCCCCACGCCCGCGAACGCGGCGCGCTGCTGCTGGTCCCCGAGTTCGACAAGGCCAACTGGCCCCTCTCATGGCGCTACCAGTTCGGCAACGTGAGAACCGCCGGCGGCGAAGCGGTCGCGCGCGAGGAATGGGCATTTACCGCGATTGAAACAGCGGTGGACGCCGGCCTGAAGTTGTCGGGAACACCGGAGCGCGACAACCGGTTCGCGCTGTACGGCCATGGCGCCGGCGCACAGTTCGTGCAGCGCTATGTGCTGCATACCGGAGGCCGGCGCCTGTCCCTCGCGGTCGCGGCCAATGCCGGCTGGTACCTGCTGCCGGAAGACAGTTTCGAATTCCCGTACGGACTCGCGGACATGCCGTTGTCCGAATCCGCATTGCGCGAGGCTTTCGCTGCCCCGTTCGTGCTGCTGCTCGGCCAGGATGACGTGCGCACAGACGGCGTCATCCGCCGCAACGCGCAGGCCGATGCGCAGGGGCCGCACCGGCTGGCGCGCGGACGATACTATTTCGAACGCGCCCGGACAGCCGCTCAGCGCATCGGCGTTCCGCTGCAGTGGCGCCTGCGCGAAGTTACCGGGGCCGGCCATCGCGAAGGCAGCATGATGCCGGCCGCGGTGGCTGAAATGATGGCAGCCCGGTGAAGCATGCAAACCGCGGCAACGGACATCAGGCATTTTCAGGGTCCGGAAATCAACCGAAAAAAGGAATGCATGAAGCCCCGCACCATCTCCTTCGCGAAGTCACTGCTGTTCCTCGCCGCCTTCCTGCTGGCGCCGGCTGCCGCAGCCGTCGCACCCGCCGTCAAGGCGCCGCAGGTCGACACGCCCAAGCGCGTGTTGTTCGTCGGCAACAGTTATCTCTATTACAACGACAGCCTGCACAACCATGTGCAGCGCATGGTGGTTGCCGGCGCCCCCGCCCTCGTAAAAGCGTTGCAGTTCAAATCGTCCACCATCGGTGGCTCAAACCTGGCGCACCATGACATCAACCACCTGACCGAACCCGGGCGCATCGGCGTCAATCTGCCTTTCGAACTGGTCATCCTGCAGGACGGCAGCGCGGCGCCGCTGTCGGAAAAGCGGCGTGCGCTGTCGCGGGCAAAGGTACGGGAATTCAGCGACGTCATCCGCAAGCGCGGAGGCCAGGTAGCGCTTTACATGACCCACACTTTCGTTCCGCCTCACAAGCAGGCCAGGGCGGAAAACATCCGCCTCACCGAAAATCACTATCTGGCAGCCGGCAACGCGGTCAATGCCCTGATCATTCCGGTGGGACTGGCCTTTGAAGAAGCGTACCGCCAGCGCCCCGACATTAAACTGCACAAGGATTACGACGGCACACACCCCGATCTTCTCGGCACCTACCTCGCCGCCTGCGTGGTGTATGCCAGCGTGTACGGCAAGTCACCGGTGGGCAATGCCTATGACTACTACGGCAAGGTCGGCAAGGAAGACGCGGCCTTTCTGCAGCAGGTCGCCGAGGACACGGTGAAAAAATTCTACGAGCGCTGAACTGCGCCGGCCGTGACCATCATCCCGACTCAAGCCGGGGTGATGAGTGGGATTACAAAAATATCAATAATAACAAATACTTAAAATACACCTATGCCTTGACCAGCTTCTGCACATTCCAGTTCAGCGAATCCGCGACATAGATGTTGTCCTGCGCATCCAGCGCGAGGTAATGCGCTTCGCCATACTGGTTCGGTCCCTTGCCTTGGCCGCCGGTGGCGGCGAGCAGATTGAGCTCCATGTCGAGCTTCATGATGCGGCCGGCATGGCCATGCGCCATCATGATGTGCTGACGGTCGCTGCACAGCGCAAGGCCGCAGGGTGTGCCGGGATGCTTTTTCTCGCGCAGGAATTTGCCGTCGGCATCGAAGACCTGCAGCCGCTGGTTGGAACGGTCGGCGATGATCACCTGCCCCTTCGGATCGACCAGCACCGCATGCGGCTGGTTGAACTGGCCGGCGTCCCTGCCTTCGCCTCCCCAGGTCAACAGGAAGTTTCCGTCGCCGTCGAACTTGAGCACCCGAGACTCGCCCTTGCCGTGGCCCTGCGCGATGTAGACCTCGCCCTTCGGCCCGAAGGCAATGTCGTTGGGCTCATTGAAGCAGCGCAGATGTCCGGCCTGATGCCACTCGGTGGCGCGGCCCTTCACGCCGAGCACCATTTGAATGCGCCCCTGCGCATCCATCTTGACCACGATGTGCGCCGCGGTGTCGGTGGCCCAGATGTTGCCCTGTGCATCAAGCTTGAGGCCGTGCGGATTGTCGAACAGGCCGCGGCACATGGTCTTCAGGTACATCCCCTGTGGATTGAATTCCATCAGCGCATGCTCGCTGCGGTTGAAGACGAGAATATTCCCATTGCTGCGCACCGCCACCGCCGAACAGGGCCCGAAGTTCATGCCCTCGGGCATCTGGAAAATGTCCGGCACCACGCGGTATTCCAGTTCGGGCACGTTCTGCTGGATCTCCATGATCGCCGCCTGCACCATGTCTCGCTCCTTCAAAGGCTTTGTAGTTGTCGCCGCGCGCGGGGGCGCGGCACGGTGGCGGGAGCATACCGCGGAAATTCAGCCGGTGGCGCCCGCAGTCCAGCACGTGCACCGCCGCAGCGCATCCCGCACCACGGCCGTGCGGCACGATACAACGGTAAGGAAACAGGCGCCCGGGCGACACACGAGCAATGCCCATCGGGAGAAACCGCCATGACCGCAACTTCGCGCCTGTTCCACTTCATCGCCGGCGACACCGGCCCCTGGACCGTCACCTCAATGCGTGCCGTCTGCGGCGAGCCGCTGCCGCCGGCAACCCGCCTCCGCATTTGCACCGACATGCCCGCACCCGGCGCGCCATGGAGCCTGCGCGGCATCACCAGCAACGAACGCTATGTCACACGCCCCGAAAAAACCGCCCTCGCCGCCGTGCAGGAAGGCCTCGGCCGGCCGCAAGCCCATTACGCGACGCTGATCCCCATCCGCAAAAGCTCGGCATGGTGGGCGCTGACCCAGGACGAGCGGCGCCATATCCTTGAGGAACAGTCACGGCACATCGCCATCGGCCTGCGCTACCTGCCCGAGATCGCGCGCCGCCTGCACCACTGCCGCGACCTCGGCCCCGATGAGCCCTATGACTTCATCACCTGGTTCGAATATGCGCCCTCTGACGAACCCGCATTCGACGAACTGCTCGCCGCACTGCGCGCCACGCCCGAATGGCGTTACGTCGAGCGCGAAACCGAAATCCGGCTCCAGCGCGAAACGGCCTGACCACTGCCGCCCTGCGCTTCGGGGCTACAATGGGGCGATCATCCATTCACGCCCGGAGATTGCCATGCGCCACACCCTCCACACCATTGCCGTCCTGCTGGCCACCGGCCTGACCGTCTTCCCCGCCGCCGCGCAGACCATGAAACCCGGCCTCTGGGAAGTCACCAGCAAGATGGGCGGCGACCACGGCAGCAAGATGGCCGCCGCGCAGGAGCAGATGCAGAAACAGCTCGCAGCGATGCCGCCCGAACAACGCAAGCAGATGGAAAAAATGATGGCCCAGCAGGGCATGGGCATGCCTGGCGCCGCGCCCGGCGGCGGCATGTCCGCGCGCGTCTGCATCAGCAAGGAAATGGCCGCACGCAACGAAGCACCGCCGCAACAGGGCGACTGCAAACAGGAATCGATGCAGAAAAGCGGCAACACCACCAAATTCAAGTTCAGCTGCAGCAAACCGCCCGCAACCGGCGAAGGCGAAGTCACCCTGCAAAGCCCCGAGGCCTACACCATGAAACTGAAAACCGTCACCCAAGCCAAGGGCCGCCCGGAAACCATGACCATGGAATCACAGGGCAAGTGGATCGCGGCAGACTGCGGGAAACTGAAGCCGGTGAAGTGATCAGCCGATGCGCGCCGGAATTGACGAACGCACCGGTGAAAGCGGCGAGCCTGAAACAACTTGAACCCAATCCGGTGGTCGGGAATTCGGAACCGCCCGGGATCCTGCAGCAGATATCTTTTCAGGAAAAGCTGAAGAGATGGACAATGTTCTAACGACCTTAGAGCCCCCCCTTCCGAGCCGCCGAGTAGCGCAGCGCGGCCGGGGGCTGTCGGCGAGCACTGCGTGAGCCGCGCAAGCGGAGGTCACATCACCAGAAACACCCGCCCACCGCATCACCAAAAATAGAGTCATCACGCGAGTTGCGCAGCCGCCCGGCCGCGCGAGCAACGCAGGGGACCCCCGAAGGGGGCGGCTTGGCAGGGTGCCCTTTTCTTTGGTGACTTTCTTTTGGGCAAGCAAAAGAAAGTCACCAGCTGCCGGGCTGCCCCCGGCGAAGTTGAAGCACTGGCATAGGTCATATAGATACGCTTCAGCACCCCCTCACCCCAACCCTCTCCCCGCAAGCGGGGCGAGGGAGCAAACTCCGGCGACCTTGAGGCACCGACGCCCGCCACCTCTATAATGTCGCCACCAAACACAGCGACACGCGAGCCCAAAATGCAAACCAAAATCCCCTGCGTCATCATGCGCGGCGGCACCTCAAGAGGCCCCTTCCTGCTCCAGGACGACCTCCCCAGCGACCCCAAAACCCGCGACGAAGTCCTGCTCGCCATCATGGGCTCCCCCCATGAAATCCAGGTCGACGGCATCGGCGGTTCGCACTCGGTGACCAGCAAGGTCGCGATGATCAGCAAATCCAAACGCCCCGACGCCGACATCGATTATTTTTTCGCGCAGGTGCAGATCCACGAAAAGTTCGTCGACACCAAACCGACTTGCGGCAACATGCTGGTCGCCGTCGGTCCCTTCGCCATCGACGCCGGTCTGGTGCCGGCGCAGGACGGTGAAACCAAAGTGCGCATCCACAGCGTCAACACCGGCGCGCTGGTCGAGGCCATCGTGCAGACCCCCGGCAAGCAGGTGCAGTACGAAGGCGACGCGTCCATCGACGGCGTACCCGGCACCGCGGCGCCGGTGGGCATCAATTTCAGCGAAGCCATCGGCGCGGTCACCGGCAAGCTGCTGCCGACTGGCAAGCCGCGCGACGTGATCGACGGCGTGGAAGTGAGCTGTGTGGATATCGCGATGCCGATCGTGATGATGCGCGCCGCCGACATGGGCAAGACCGGTTACGAGACTTCTGTCGAACTCGACAGCGACCGCGCACTGATGGAGCGCATGGAAGGCATACGCCGCAAGGCCGGCGTGCTGATGGGCATGGGCGATGTGTCGAAAAACGTGGTGCCGAAAATCGCCCTGCTCGCCCCGCCGCGCAACGGCGGCACCATCAGCTCGCGCTACTTTGTGCCCGAGACCTGCCACAAATCGCATCCGGTCACCGGCACGGTGTGCATCAGCGCGGCCTGCGCGATTCCGGGCACGCTGGCCGCCGAGATCGCGCCGCTGAAGCCCGCGCCGCAGGGCATGGTGAGAATCGAACATCCCTCGGGGATGATCCTGATCGACCTCGACGCCGACTTCACGAACGGCAAACAGGAACTGCGGCGCGCGGCGCTGGTGCGCACGGCGCGCCGCATTTTCGAAGGCCTGGTCAACGTGCCGTCGAAGATCTGGGCCGGCAAAACGGACGCTGCGAAGCGCGCGGCTTGAACAACTCCCGCTCCCGCGGCAACCACACCACTTCTATCCCCTCTCCCGCCCTTGGGCGGGAGAGGGCTAGGGTGAGGGTAGGGGGCAGTGGTCTCCCCTCACCCCAACCCTCTCCCCGCAAGCGGGGAGAGGGAGTTCAAACTGGAAGCTGATCTCCACATTTATGGCTGACGCCTCACGCATCTCAGTCGCCGTCATCGGCGGCGGTTACGCCGGCATGGCCGCGGCGGTGGAACTCGCCGCGCACGGCGTACCGGTCACGGTATTTGAAGCCGCCCCCGCACTGGGCGGCCGCGCGCGCCGTGTCACGGTCCATGACACCGCGCTCGACAACGGCCTGCACATCCTGATCGGCGCCTATTCGGAAACGCTGCGCCTGATCGGCAAGGTGGCGCCGAAGCGGGATTCGTTTTTGCGCCTGCCGCTGGACCTGCAGGTCCACGATCACTTTCACCTGCGCGCGCCGAATCTGCCCGCGCCGCTGCATGTGGCCTGGGCGCTGTTCACGGCGAAGGGCCTCAGCTTCGACGACAAACGCGCGGCGGCACGCTTCATGAATGCGATGAAGGCGCAGCGTTATCAGCTGGCGCAGGATTGCACGGTCGAAGCCCTGCTCCGGGAGCATCAGCAACCCGTTGTTTTAATTGACTACTTATGGTCACCGCTGTGCGTGGCCGCGCTCAACACGCCGATGCAGCGCGCCTCGGCACAGGTGTTCCTGAATGTGCTGCGCGACAGCCTCGGCGCCGGCCGCGCGGCGAGCGATCTGCTGCTGGCGCGGATGGACCTTACCGCGCTGTTTCCGAAACCGGCCGCCGACTATGTGCGCGCCCGCGGCGGCAGGGTTGAAGCCGGTGCAAGCGTTGAACGCGTCACGCGCGACGGTGATGGTTTTGCGCTGCAGGTCCAGGGCCATGCGCGGCGCTTCGACCGGGTGATCTGCGCGGTCGCGCCGCATCGTGCCGCACCGTTGCTCGCGGACATCGCGGAACTGCAGATGGCGGCAGCACAGACCGACGCCCTGCAATACGAACCCATCCATTCGGTGTGGCTGCAGTTCGACGGCGCGGTGCATCTGCCGTCGCCGATGATCGGACTCGCCAACAGTCCTGCGCAGTGGCTGTTTGACCGCGAGGCCATCTGCGGCCAGCGCGGGCTGATCGGCACCGTGATCAGCGCCTCCGAAGACCACGTCGGCGAACAGCAGGATGCACTGGCACAGCGCGTGGTCGCCGACATTGCGCAGGCCTTCGGTCCGCTGCCGAAGCTGCTCTGGCATCGCGTGATCGCGGAAAAACGCGCGACCTTCAGCTGCAGGCCGGGCCTGCAACGGCCCGCGGCGCAGACGCCCTGCCCCGGTTTTGTGCTGGCGGGCGATCACGTGGCCGGGGACTATCCGGCGACGATCGAGGCTGCCGTGCGCAGCGGCGTGGCAGCCGCCGGCCTGATCCGCTGAGCGGCCGGGCCGGGAGCGTATAATCCTGCGATAAATCATCAACATGGAGAGGGTAATGGCCGAACGCGAAGCCATGGAATATGACGTTGTCATCGTCGGCGCCGGACCTGCCGGGCTCGGCGCGGCGATCCGCCTGAAACAGCTGGCCGCGGAACAGGGTCGCGAGGTCAACGTCTGCGTGCTCGAAAAAGGCTCGGAAGTCGGCGCGCACATCCTCTCCGGCGCGGTGATGGACCCGATTGCGTTGAATGAACTGATTCCGGACTGGAAGGAACAGGGCGCCCCGCTCAACGCACCGGTCAGCGAAGACCGTTTCATGATCCTCAGCGAAACCGGTGCCTTCAAGATTCCGTCGGCGCTGCTGCCGGCCTGCTTCCAGAACCACGGCAATTACGTGATCAGCCTCGGCAACGTGGTGCGCTGGATGGGCCAGCAGGCGGAAGCGCTGGGCGTGGAGATCTTCCCCGGCTTCGCCGCCGCGGAAGTGCTGTTCCACGACGACGGCCGCGTCAAGGGCGTGGCCACCGGCGACATGGGCATCGGCAAGGACGGCCAGCCGACCGAGGCGCACCAGCCGGGCATGGAACTGCATGCAAAATACACCTTCTTCGCCGAAGGCTGCCGCGGCCACCTCGGCAAGCAGCTGATGGAGAAGTTCAAGCTGCGCGACGGCGTCGATCCGCAGGTCTACGGCATCGGTCTGAAGGAACTGTGGGAGATCAGGCCCGAGATGCACCAGGAAGGCCTGGTCATCCACACCGCGGGGTGGCCGCTGGAAAGCGACACCTACGGCGGTTCCTTCCTGTATCACCTCGAGAACAACCAGGTCGCGATCGGCTACGTGGTCGGCCTCGCCTACAAGAACCCGTACCTGAGCCCGTACGAGGAATTCCAGCGCTACAAGACTCACCCGGAAATCCGCAAATTCCTCGAAGGCGGCAAGCGCATCGCCTACGGCGCGCGCGCCATCGCCGCGGGTGGCCTGCAGTCGCTGCCCAGGCTGGTCTTCCCCGGCGGCTGCCTGGTCGGCGACGACGCCGGATTCCTCAATGCCTCGCGCATCAAGGGCAGCCACGCCGCAATCAAGTCGGGCATGCTCGCCGCCGAAGCGGCTTATGCCGCGCTGGCGGATGAAACCCCTGCGGCGGAACTGAACGCCTACCCCGAAGCCTTCAAGGCGAGCTGGCTCCACGAAGAACTGCACCGCGCGCGCAACTTCAAGCCCTGGATGAGCAAGGGCCTGTGGATGGGCACGCTGATGGTCGGCATCGACCAGGTGCTGTTCCGCGGCAAGGCGCCGTGGACGCTGCACCATGACCACGCCGACCACGAATGCCTGCGCCCGAAGACCGAATACGCGCCGATCCAGTACCCGAAGCCCGACGGCGTGCTGACCTTCGACCGCCTGTCCTCGGTATTCATCTCCAACACCAACCACAACGAGGACCAGCCGGCGCACCTGACGCTGAAGGACGCCTCGGTGCCGGTGAACGTCAACCTTGAACTGTATGACGCGCCCGAGCAGCGCTACTGCCCGGCCGGCGTCTACGAAATCGTTCGCGACGACGACGGCTCCAACCCGCGCCTGCAGATCAACGCGCAGAACTGCGTGCACTGCAAGACCTGCGACATCAAGGACCCGACGCAGAACATCGTGTGGGTGGTGCCGGAAGGCGGCGGCGGGCCGAACTACCCGAACATGTAATCAACCCTGCCGCCGGCATGCCGGCGGCGCGCAGTTCATCCGAGGAAAACCGCCGGCATGTCGTTCCTGTTCAAGCTCTCGCTGCTGCTGGGCCGCCGCACGGTGAAGACCGTGCTCTCGCTCGGCCTCACGCTGGCGCTGGGCCTGATGGTGATCGCCACCATCTATTTCACGCTGTTCGACCTGCAATGGCTGGCATTTCTCGGCGGAGTGCTGTTCGCCGCGGTGCTGTCGATGGCGAGCCAGGCCTCCAAGGCCGAGTGGCTGATCATCCGGCGCACGACGCAGCTCGAACGCGCGCGCGAGCAGCTGCAGCGCGAAATCTCGCGCCGCAAGATTGCCGATGACGCGCTGCGCGCCGCCGCCACCCGCACCCGGATGATCAACGATCTGGTGCCGCTGCCGATCCTGTTCGTCGACCGCGACCTGCGCATCCATGACCACAACAAGGCCACCTGCGATGTGACCGGCCTCAGCACCGGCCAGATCGAAGGCCAGATGCTGCGCGACGTGATGGGCGCGCCCTACATGCAGATGCTGCCGCACTGCCGCGAAACGCTGACCGGCACGCGGGTGGAGTATTCGCTCGAATGGCCCGGGCGCGGAGAAAACTACCGGGTCAAGCATGTGCCGCACCCGCCAGGCAGCGAGTCGCCGATCGGGTTCTACATCCTGATGCTGCCCGGCGCCGGCGCCATGCCGCAAGCGGCTGCGGACACGGAGGACGCGGCGCCGGCACCATCCAGATCCGATCCCCATGCGGCAATCACCGGAGACAGCGGCGAGACGCTGTACCTGCATTCGATCAGCGACCAGTTGATGGGCGGCGAGGATCCGCGGGCCAGGCTGGTGCGCGCGCTGCAGCAGAATGAGTTCCTGCTCTTTGCGCAGAGGATGCTGCCGCTGAAAAACATGCCCTTCGACCACGGCTGCTACGAGATCCTGCTGCGGCTGCGCGAGGAGGAGGACAACCTGCTGCCGCCCGGCGGGTTCATCCCGATGGCCGAACGCTACGGCATGACCGAGGACATCGACCGCTGGGTGGTGCGCAACGTCATCGCCTGGTCGCTCGAACAGCAGCAAGCCAATCCGGGCTGGGAAATCCCGATGTTCTGCATCAACCTGTCGGAAGCGGCCATCGCCAACCCGGAATTCGCGCGCTTCGTGCGCCAGGAGCTGCAGCGCAGCGGATTTCCAGCGAGCCAGCTCTGTTTCGAAATCGGCGAACTCGAAACCATCAGCAACCACGACAACGTCGGCCGCTTCATCGCCGCCCTGCGCCCGGCAGGCTGCCGCTTCACGGTGGACGACTTCGGCAGCGTGAAGCTGTCGTTCTCCAACCTCACCGGGCTGCGCCTCGACTTCGTCAAGATCGACGGCGTGATCATCCAGAACATGTTCAAGACGCCGGCGGACCTGGTCAAGCTGAAGGCCATCCTCAACGTCTGCGAAAAGCTGGGCATGCGCACCATCGCCGAATTCGTCGAGGACGAGCAGACGCTGAAGACGCTGCGCGAGATCGGCGTCGACTACGCGCAGGGTTTCGGCATCGACCGCCCGGGGCCGATCGTCAAGGCGCTGGGCAAGCCCGCTGCCTGAACAGCGCCGGGGTAATTGTTTAACTTGTTGTTTTTATTGATATTTTTTACACGGCCTCAAACACGCCGGCAGCACCCATGCCGGTGCCGATGCACATGGTCACCATGCCGTAGCGTTTCTTGTGGCGGCGCAGTCCATGCAGCAGCGTCGCGACGCGGATCGCGCCGGTGGCGCCCAGCGGATGGCCCAGCGCGATGGCGCCGCCAAGAGGATTCACTTTCGCCGGATCAAGGCCGAGTTCGCGGATCACCGCCAGCGACTGCGCGGCAAAGGCCTCATTGAGCTCGATCCAGTCAAGCTGTTCTTTACTGATCCCCGCCTGCTGCAGCACCTTGGGAATCGCCTTCACCGGACCGATGCCCATCACCTCCGGCGGCACGCCGGCGACGGCATAACCGACAAAGCGGCCCAGCGGCTGGAGCTGGTAACGCTTCAGCGCCGCTTCGCTCATCAGCACCACGGCGGCCGCGCCGTCGGACATCTGCGAGCTGTTACCGGCGGTGACGCTGCCCTTGGCGGCGAAGACGGGTTTGAGTTTTGCCAGCGCTTCGACCGAGGTGTCGCGGCGCGGACCTTCGTCCACTTCGGCACGGCGGACGTTGACGGCAATTTCGCGCGTCTTCAGATCGGGCAGACGGTCATGTATCTCGTACGGCGAGATCTCGTCGCGGAATTCACCGCCGTCGGTCGCCCATACCGCGCGGCGGTGGCTTTCCGCGGCAAACAGGTCCTGGTCCTCGCGGCTGACTTTCCATTGCGCGGCAACGCGCTCGGCGGTGATGCCCATGCCGTAGGCGATGCCGATGTTGTCGTCCTTCGCGAATATGCCGGGGCTGAAGCTCGGCTTGTTGCCGCCCATCGGCACCATGCTCATGCTTTCGGTGCCGGCGGCGATCATCACTTCGGCCTCGCCGAGGCGGATGCGCGCGGCGGCATCGGCCACCGCCTGCAGTCCGGAGGAACAGAAGCGGTTGAGCGTCATGCCCGGAACGGTGTCGGGCAGGCCGGCGAGCAGCAATCCGATGCGGGCGACGTTCATACCCTGTTCGCCTTCCGGCATCGCGCAGCCGGCAATGACGTCACCGATCTCATGCGGGTCCAGGCCCGGGCACTGCGCCACCGCGCTTTTGATCACGTGGGCCAGCAGATCGTCGGGACGCACGTTTTTCAGCATGCCGCGCGGCGCCTTGCCCACCGGCGAACGGGTGGCGGCAACGATATAGGCGTCCTGCAGGGATTTGCTCATGGTCTGTTCCCCGTCAATTTCTCAAGGGCTTGCCGTTCTTCAGCATGTGCTCGATGCGAGCCTGCGTCTTGTGGCTACGACATAACCTGAAGGTTAGTCTCCGCCGAAAATCGAGGCCATGTTGTTCCAACATCAAGCCCCTCAGTTCCTGAGGGGCTTGCCCGTCTTGAGCATATGCTCAATCCGGGCCTGCGTTTTTTCAGTCGCCATCAGTTCCATGAAGTGCTGCAACTCGAGATCCAGCAGCCATTGCTCGTCGACCAGGCTTCCCGCCTCGACATCACCGCCGCACATGATGGTGGCGACCTTGCCGGCGATCAGCCGGTCGTGGTCGGAGATGTAGCCGCCGGCATGCATGTTCTCGACAAAGGCACGGATGGTGGCGATGCCGCTGCGGCCGAGCACCGGGATCGCCTTGGCGCGCAGCGGCGGCCGGTAACCGGCCGCAGCCATCGCGCGCGCCTCGGACTTGGCGATTTCCAATAACTCGAAGCGGTTCATCACCACGCGGTCGGTCGACCGCAGATAACCGATCTCGCGCGCGTGCTCCGCGCTGCGGCTGACTTCGGCCATCGCCACCGCCTTGAAATACTTCTGCAGGAAGGGCGAGATGTCGCCGCCCTTCGCCTCGGCCGCGGCACGCATCGCGAATTCCTTGCAGCCGCCGCCTGCGGGCAGCAGGCCGACGCCGACTTCGACGAGGCCGATGTAACTTTCCAGCGTCGCCACCGCACGGTCGCAGTGCATGATGAATTCGCAGCCGCCGCCCAGCGCCAGGCCGTCCACAGCGGCCACCGTCGGCACCATCGAATACTTGAGCATCTGCGTGGTGACCTGGAACTGCTCGACGAGGTGCTCGACCTCTGCGAGCTTGCCCGCCATCAGCTGGTCGGCGACGCCGATCTGCCGCGCCGCCTTCAGCGCCAGCGATTCGGCCTCGCGTTTGACGTTTTTGAACAGCTTGCCCAGCGCCGAGGGCGCCGCGCGTTTTTCACCGCCACCAGCGGGCGTCTTTTTCAGGTTGGCGCCGGCCGAAAACGGCGGCTCGGTCTGCCAAATCACCAGTCCGGCGTAATTGCGCTCGGCTTCGGCGATGGCCTGCTGCACGCCCTCCAGCACATCGTCACTGATGGTGTGCATGCGACTCTTGAAACTGACAATGGCGATGTCGTCGCCGGTATGCCAGCAGCGCAAGCCATCGGTCTCGAAAATCGTCGAACCGTAGCGCCGCTCCTCGCCGACGAGCTTGTCCGGGAACAGCTGGCGGCGGTAGACAGGAAGCGCCGAGCGCGGCTGGTAGGCGTCCGGCACCGGCGCAAAGGAGCCATCAGGCCGGTGCACGCCGGTGCGCGAAGGGTTGAGCGCCCAGGACGGCAGCGGCGCATTGACCATCGCGCGGCCGGCGGCGATGTCCTCAGCAATCCAGTCGCTGATCTGCCGCCAGCCGGCCGACTGCCAGATTTCGAAGGGACCGGTGTCCCAGCCGAAACCCCAGCGGATGGCGAAATCGAGGTCGCGCGCGTTGTGCGCGATCGAGGCCAGGTGCAGCGCGCAGTAATGGAAGCTGTCGCGGAAGATCGACCAGATGAACTGGGCCTGAGGGTGCGCTGAGGCATGGAGCTGCGCAAAACGTTCGGCGACATTCCTGTTCTTGAGGATTTCGACCACGGCCTCGTCGGCCTTGCCGTCGGCGTTGCGGTAGGCACCCGACTTCAGGTCCAGCACATGAATGTCGCGGCCGACTTTCTGGTAGACACCCTTGCGCGATTTCTGGCCGAGCGCGCCCTGGTCGATCAGTCCCTGCAGCCAGGCCGGCACGCCGTAATAGCGGTGCCAGGGATCGTCGGGCAGCGTGTCGCGCATGGTGTGCACGACATGGGCAAAGGTGTCGAGGCCGACGACGTCGGCGGTGCGGAAGGTCGCGCTGCGCGGGCGCCCGATCAGCGTGCCGGTCAGCGCGTCGACGGTGTCAAAACCCAACCCGAGGCGTTCGGCATGGTGGATGGTCGCCAGCATCGAGAACACGCCGACGCGGTTGGCGATGAAGTTCGGCGTGTCCCTGGCGCGCACCACGCCCTTGCCCAGCGTGGTGACGAGGAAACGCTCCAGTTCGTCGAGGATGCCGGCATCGGTGCCGTCGCAGGCAATCAGTTCGACCAGGTGCATGTACCGCGGCGGATTGAAAAAATGCACGCCGCAGAAGCGCGGCCGCTGCTGTTCAGGGAAGGACGCCGCCAGCCGGTTGATCGACAGCCCGGAGGTGTTGCTGGCGAAGATCGTGTGTTCGCCCAGAAAAGGCGCCACCTTGCGGTAGAGATCGGCCTTCCAGTCCATGCGCTCCGAAATCGCCTCGATGACAATGTCGCAGTCGCGCAGCACTTCGAGATGCTGGTCATAGTTTGCCGGCTCGATCAGGTCGGCGACGTCCTTCGTCGCCAGCGGTGACGGCTCCAGTTTTTTCAGGTTGGCGATGGCCTTGAGCACGTTGCCGTTGGGATCGCCCTCCTTCGCCGCCAGCTCGAACAGCATGACCGGAACGCGCGCATTGATCAGGTGGGCGGCAATCTGCGCACCCATGACGCCGGCGCCGAGAACGGCTGCCTTGCGCACCACGAGGGGGGATTGGGACATTGCGGATGCTCCTTGCTTCGTCACACGATTCTAGCACGCAGCCTCCGCCCGCCTTCATGACCTTCAGGCAAAAAAAAGCGGCCCGAAGGCCGCTCGCACCCGTCAGGAAACAGGCTCAGAAATTGTGCCGGTACTGGATGCTCAGGATGTCGACCTGGTTTTCGAATGAACCGACCAGCGCACCGCGGCCGGCGGTTTGCGCCGCCGTCAGCGCAGGCGTGCCGTTCATGTTGATCGCGGCATCCTTGACGAACAGATGAGCGTAACCGAAGTCGATCACGCCCTGCGGCGAAACGCGGTACTGGGCGCCGATGGAGAGCCAGGTCCGGTCCTGGTCCGGGACACGCGGGGTGCGATAGGCATCCTGCGTCGGTGTCTCGTCCAGCGCAACGCCCGTGCGCACCATCCACTGGCTGTTGTACCGGTAATTGGCACCGACGCCGAAGCGCCAGGTGTCCTGCCAGTAGAACGGCGTGCTCTCGAGCAGGAACCCGTTGCTGCGCACGATGTTGAGGGCCTGGATGCTGCTCCATTCCGTCCGCGTGGCATCCGCCATGAACTCCCAGTTTCCCGCCCTGTGCTTGGCCGCGAACGAATACGAGGCCGGCATCTTGACGTCGGCCGACACCGCGCCATCACCGGCCTGGTTGGAGACGGCGGCGAGCCCCAGCAGCCCGTTGATTGCAGCAGGACGCCCGTAATACTGGACCGTGCCGCCGAGGGTGTAATTGATTGCGGAGCGGTAGCTGAAGCCGAGTGTCGTCTCCGGCGCGGGATTGAACGTAAAACCGAAATTGAAGCCCCAGGCACTGTCATTGCCCTGGATGCTGTTGCTGCCCTCGGTATTGGCAGCCACACCGGGCACACCGCCCGCCGAGGCGAGGAAGCTGTAGTTGATGCCCTTGTTGAGCTCGGCCTCGATGCGCTGCCAGTTCAGCCCCACCCCGAAGGAAAAACTGTCGTTGACCTTGTAGGCGACCGTCGGATTGATGTTGACCGTTTCGATCGCGGATTTCAGGGCATGGAAGCGCCCCATCCAGTTGGCATCGTAATCGGTCATCATGCCGAAGGGCGCATTGACGCCGACGCCGAGGAACAGTTTCGGATCCACCTGCCAGGACAGGTAGAAATTCGGCACATACGCGGTCTCACCGCCATTGCCGCCGGTGCCGTTCAGCGCAAACGGCCCCGCACCGGCCGTGGTCGAAACCGCGGAGGTCGATGCGCGGTTGGAAAAATCAGCCGAAGGCATGATCACATGCAGCGCACCGACAAGCTGCCTGCCGGGCAGACGGGTCAGGCCTGCGGGGTTGAAGTAGATCGTGCTGGCGTCCTCTGCGGCGGCGGCCGCACCAGCGTAGGCGTTGCCGAGCCCGCTGGCATTCTGCTCGATCAGCGCGAAACCCGAAGCCTGCGCAAAACCCGGAAAAGCGGCCAGCGCACAGCTGACAGCCAGTGAAACCAGTGAACGTGTGCGATGCATGTAACCTCCTTTGGAACTGAATCGTTTGCAATGCCGTTGCCGTAATGCCGCATCCGGATCGGGATGCCCTGCACCACCGGAAAACCGGCGGGCCGCGATTTTTTCAGCCATCTTACCCCTCCGCCATACCGTTCACCTTCAACGGGATGCCGGCTGTTGCAGCGATACCACACGCGGTTTACGGTTCCCGTCAACCGCCACATAGGTCAGCACCGCCTCGGTCACCTTGACGCACTCCTCGCGATCAGGCCGGCGCTGTGCATAGACCGTGACGTCAACCGTAATCGACGTGCGTCCGACCTTGACCACCTCGGCATAGAAGCTGACCAGGTCACCGACGAACACCGGCTGCTTGAACAGGAATGAGTTGACGGCGATGGTCGCCACCCGCCCGCGCGCGAGGCGCACGGCCGGAATGCTGCCGGCAAGATCGACCTGCGACATGATCCAGCCACCGAAGATGTCGCCGGTGTGGCTCGCGTCCGAGGGCATCGGAATCACCCGCAGCGCCGGCTCCCGGCCGGCCGGCAATGTCGTCATTTCCGTCATTACCTCCTCCTCATGCATTCCGCCTGACAGCGGGCTCAGTGACCCGCGTACATCTGGTCGATTTCGGCATTGAATTTCTCCATCACGCGCATGCGCCGCAGTTTCATGGTCGGCGTCATCAGGCCGTTTTCCACGGTCCAGGGTTCCAGCGTGGCCGTGATCCGGCGCACCTGCGCATACCCGGGGAAACCGGTGATCTGCGCCGCCACGCGCTGCAGCAGCAGCTGTTCCGCGTGCTCTCCGCGCTCGGCATCGCGCGTTTCCGGATCGATCCCCGCGCTGACGGCCAGCTTGCGCCATTGCTCCGCATTGAGCACGGCCATCAGCGTGAGGTACGGCTTGCCTTCACCGAGCAGGATCACCTGGTCGAACAGCGGATCGCGCATGATTGCCGCCTCCATGTCGCCGGGAGGCACTTTTTCACCGTTCGACAGCACGATGATTTCCTTGAGGCGGCCGGTGATGAACACATGGCCCTGTTCGCCGATGCGTCCGGTGTCGCCTGAATTGAGCCAGCCGTCCGCCTGGATCATCGCGCGCGTCGCCTCTTCGTTGTTCCAGTAACCCATCATCACGTTGGGGCCGCGGATCATCACCGCGGACTTGTCGCCGATCTTCACCTCCACCCCCGGCAGGGGCAGCCCGACTGACGCGGGCACGTTGCTCCAGGGCGGATTGGCACAGGCCACCGGGCTGGTCTCGGTCAGGCCGTAGCCCTGCAGGATCGGCAGTCCGAGCCCGATGAAAATCCGCGAAATCCCCGGCGGCAACGCCGCGCCGCCCGACAGCGCATAACGCAGGCGACCGCCCAGCCGCGCCAGCACCTTGGCGGCGACCAGCCGGTTGAGCAGCGGCCAGAGCAGGAAGGCAGGCCGCCACGGCCCGCGGCCCTGTGCATGCTCGAAGCGGTCGTACCCCACATCGGCCGCATACAGGAACAGCTTTTTGCGCAGCGGCGGGCCTTCCTCAAGCCTGGCGCGGATCGCGCCCCAGATGCGTTCGTAGATGCGCGGCACCGACACCAGCATCGTCGGCCGGATCGCCTGCAGGTCTTCGGCCAGTTGCGGGATGGAGCGCGCATAGGCGGTCGAAGAACCCGCCATCATGGTCAGGTAATAGCCGCAGGTGCGTTCGAAGGTATGCGACAGCGGCAGGAAGGACATGAAGATGTCGTCATGGCCCGTCGCCAGTACGTTCAGGCAGGCCGCGGCGTTGCTCAGGATATTGTCGTGCGACAGCATCACGCCCTTGGGCCGGCCGGTGGTGCCCGAGGTGTAGACGATGGTCGCCAGCATGTTGCCGGCACGCGCCGCATGCCGCGTCGCACCGCCGTCGCCGGGCAGCCATTCGCCGATCCAGCGCAGCCGCGCATCGCCGGCAGATGCGCCATGCACCGGATTGACGCTCAGCACGAGCGACAGGGCAGGCAGGCAGGCCACCGCGTCGCGCAGCATCAGCCACTGCTCATCCCCCTCGATCAGCAGCACCCTGCAGCCGGCGTCACCGAGGATGTAGGCGACATTGTCGGCGCGGTCCTGGGTGTACAGCGGCACCGTCACCAGGCCCAGACCCAGAGCCGCCTGGTCGAACATCACCCACTCGGGAGAATTGCGCAGCATCACCGCCACACGGTCGCCGGGCTGCAGCCCCTCCTTCTCGAGCGCGGCCTGCCAGCGCGCGACCTGCCGGTCCATCTGCGCCCAGGTGTAATCGCGCCAGTGGCGGTGCTGCTCGCTCCAGGCCTTGTAGGCCACCAGGTCCGGCGTGCGCTGCACGCGCGCGCGGAAGAGGCCGTCCAGCGTGCCCGCCTCGGCCACCGGAATCACATGCGAAACATCCCTGGCTTCGTTCATCGCCCTCCTCCTTTCAGCGGCCCTCAGTCGAGGAACAGGTCCGGCTGCAGCGGGATGCCGGGCGTGACGGCATACGGCGCGAAATCGGTCACCCCCTCCTCGCGCAGCACGGCTTCGTCGATGTAGAAATGGCCGCTGGCGCTGCGGCTGTCGCGCAGGAAAATCGCGCGAGCCGCGTCGGCCATGATATCGGGTTTGCGGCTCGCCTTGAGGATCGCCTCCGGAAAATTGACCGCAATGGCGGCAGTGGCAATCGTGGTCCGCGGCCACAGCGAGTTGACGGCGATGCCCTGCGCGCGCAACTCGCCCGACATGCCCAGCGTGCACATGCTCATGCCGTACTTGGACATGGTGTAGGCAAGGTGGCCGCTGAACCATTTGCCGTCCATCGCCAGCGGCGGGGCCAGGTTGAGTATGTGCGGGTTCTGCGCTTTGGCGAGAAACGGCAGACAGGCCCGGGAACACAGGAAAGTGCCGCGCACGTTGACCCCGATCATCAGGTCAAAGCGCTTCGCCGTCGTCTCCGCGGTGCCGCTCAGCTGGATGGCGCTGGCATTGTTGACGAGGATGTCGATGCCGCCGAAATGCGCCGCGGCCTGCGCCACCGCGGCCTCGATGGCCGCATCATCCCGCACGTCCAGCTCAAGCGGCAATGCCCTGCCACCGGCGGCGACCACTTCCCCGGCAACGCTGTGGATGGTGCCGGGCAGCCGCGGATGCGGTGTCACCGATTTTCCGGTAACCACGATGCTGGCGCCGTCGCGCGCGCAGCGCAGCGCGATCGCGCGGCCGATGCCGCGGGTCGCGCCGGTGATGAACAGCGTTTTTCCGCGCAGGTCAGCTGCCACGGCCGACTCCGCGCCGCGCCAGCGCCTCGAAGGTCACCGGCTGCGTGCTGCGATGGAACTCCGTCTTGCCGAAATCGCGCGGGAAATCGTCCACCATGATCGCCTTGCGCCGCAATTCCGCGGCGCGCTGCAGCAGGCCATGCTCGGCTTCGCTGATGACCCCGCTCCTCAGGCCTTCGGCCGCCACCTGGTCGGCATAGCGGCGGGCGATGCGCCCCGCCTGCTGCGCATCCCGCAGCTTCGCCTCCACCGGCTCGGCCGCGATTGCCGCCTCCAGCGCAGACTCCAGGATGCGCACGGCATCGTGCTCATCGGCGGAAACGAACACGCCGCGCGTGAGGCGCCTGCGCGTCGGCCCCGGGGTCATCATCAGGCGCACCACGGCGTGACCCAGCGGATCGCGCGGCGGCGCGAACTCGCGCCCGTAGGGCATCACCATCGGGAAGATCAGCCCGCGCAGCAGCCAGGCGGCAACCGGCCAGGGCAGGTTCTCGAAAATCGAATAGAACGATTCCTCGATGCGGTTGAGGCAGTCGAGGAGACCCCAGCGCACCAGAGGCAGGTCTTCCTCGGGACGGCCGTCATCCTCGTAGCGCTTGAGCACCGCCGAGGCGAGATAGAGCTGGCTCAGCACGTCACCGAGACGCGCAGACAGCCGCTCGCGCCGCTTCAGCGTGCCGCCGCAGAGGAACATCGCCACGTCCGCAGTCAGCGCGAATCCGCTCGAGAGCCGCGTGAGCTGCTGGTAATAGTGGCGCAGTTCCGGCGCGCCGGGCACCGCGGTGAGCCGTCCGCCGGTCAGGCCCATCCACAGCACCCGCGCGACGCTGGACAGCGTGAACGCCAGGTGGCCGAAGAAGGCGCGATCCAGCATGCGCACGGCCTTGTCCCGGTCGGTTTCGCGGGTGGCCTCGATTTCCTTCAGCACCCAGGGATGGCCGCGGATCGCGCCCTGCCCGAAGATGATCATCGTGCGCGTCAGGATGTTGGCGCCTTCGACCGTGATCGCGATCGGCGTCTGCATGTAGGCGCTGGCGAGATAATTGCCCGGCCCCATGCAGATGCCCTTGCCGCCATGCACGTCCATCGCGTCGTTGATGACCTGGCGGCCGCGCTCGGTCAGGTGGTACTTGACGATGGCGGAGACCACGGACGGTTTTTCGCCGAGATCCACGGCGCCGGCGGTCATCACCCGCGCCGCATCCATGACATACAGGTTGCCGGCGATGCGCGCCATCGCCTCCTCGACGCCCTCGAAACGGCCGATCGACAGCTTGAACTGCTGGCGCACGCGGCCGTAGGCCCCGGTGGTCAGCGCCGCCAGCTTCGAGATCCCGGTGCCGTTGGCCGGCAGCGAGATGGCGCGTCCGGCCGCAAGGCAATTCATCAGCATCTTCCAGCCTTCGCCGGCCTGCGCAACGCCGCCGATGACGCACTCCATCGGCACGAACACATCCTTGCCCCAGTTCGGGCCGTTCATGAAGGTCGAGGTCATCGCGCGGTGGCGGCGGCCGATGTGCACCCCCGGGGTGTCGGTGGGCACCAGCGCCAGCGTGATGCCGATGTCCTCCTGCGTCCCCAGCAGATGGTCGGGATCGTAGAGCCGGAATGCCAGGCCGAGCAGTGTCGCGATCGGCCCCAGCGTGATGTAGCGCTTCTCCCAGGTCAGGCGGATGCCCAGCACATCCTGCCGGCCCTGCCACTCCCCCTTGCAGACGATGCCGAAATCCGGGATGCCGCCGGCATCGGATCCCGCGTCCGGGCTGGTCAGGGCGAAACAGGGGATTTCCAGCCCCTTCGCCAGCCGCGGCAGGTAATGCTCCTTCTGCTCCCGGGTGCCGTAGTGCAGCAGCAGCTCGGCCGGGCCCAGCGAATTGGGCACCATCACCGAAACCGCGGCGGTGCCGCTGCGCGTGGTCAGCTGCATCACCACTTCAGAATGCGCCAGTGCCGAAAATCCGAGCCCGCCGTATTCGCGGGGAATGATCATGCCGAGGAAACCGTTGTCCTTGATGAACTGCCAGACCTGCTGCGGCATGTCGGTCATCTCATGCGTGATCTCCCAGTCGCTGAGCATCTCGCACAGTTCACGCAGCGGGCCGTCGATGAAAGCCTGTTCCGCCGCGCTCAGCCGCGGCCGCGGATAGGCAAGCAGTGTGTTCCAGTCCGGATTGCCGCTGAACAGCTCGCCGTCCCACCAGACCGTGCCCGCTTCCAGCGCCTCGCGCTCGGTCTGCGACACCTGCGGCAGGATGCGGCGGAACACCGCCAGCATCGGCCGCCCGACCAGCAGGCGGCGCAGCGGACCGGGCACCGCGAAGATGGCCGCCAGCGCCAGCACCCCGATGGACAGCTTGAGCAAGCCGACAGGCCAGTAGCCGGCGTAGCCGAATACGCCGGTGAGGATCGCGAACACCAGGATCCAGACCAGCGCAGGCAAACGGTGATAGGCAAGAAACCAGGCCGCGGCGAAAGCCGCGAGCAGCGAGAACAACAGGACCATCGATGACCTCCGTCCGTTTGCGCGCCCGGCGCAAACCGCAGCACAGCGAGGCCAGCATACACGGCGGACAGCACAGCGACAACCGCCGGGAAAACTCTATAACTTATTGTTTATATTATTATTTTTAATAACAGCCGGATGCTTGCACAGCCCTGCAGTCAGGCCTATTCGACCACCTTGCCGAGCAGTGAAACCACGTCGGTCCTGTTGCGGACCATCTGCTCCGGAAACACCACGGTGATGGCGTTGGTCGGACAGATCGACTGGCAGAGGCCGCAATACCAGCACTCGTCCGGATACTTGATCACCGGCAGCGTTTCGCGGTTGTCCTCCTCCTTGTAGATCAGGTCGCCGGGACAGATCCAGTCACAGAGATTGCATTTGACGCAGGTCTCCGGATTGATGCGGATCGGATTGAACACTTCTTGTTTGGCAGTGGTCATGGTTGTTCCTTATGCCGCCACGGCGGTGTTGCCGCGGTGGAATGCCGCGGACAGCGGCTGGTCGGTCGACAGCGTGCGCGTGACCGGCCCGCCGGCACCGCGCTCGACGATGACGAATTTGCGCCAGTTCGCATCATCGGTTTTCGGAAAGTCCATGCGGAAGTGCGAGGAACCGGTGCGCGTCTCCTGCCGCGCCAGGGAGGCGGTCGCCATCATTTCCGCATTCATGCGGATGTTCTTGGCTTCATGCACGCGCATCAGGCCGTGCAAGTCATCGGCCTTCATCGTCGGCTCGCGCTTGGCGAGCGCGCACAGGGTATCGAGCGCAAGGCGCAGCCCCTTGTCGTTGCGGCGCACGCCGACATAATCGCTGACCGTGCGGCGGGTGGCATCCTCGTAATCCTTCCAGGGCATGCCGCCGGGTTGCCGCAGATGGGCCTCGGATTGCGCGCGGGTCTCGGCCAGCGCCTTGCGGTCCAGCGCGGGCAGCGGACCGCTGCTGGCGCGGATGCGCTGCACCACGCCCTCCCCGGCGATGTGACCGAGCACTGCCGCACCGGAAATGCCGCCGCTGACCGTCGCGCAGTCTCCGGCCGCGAACAGAGCCTCGACCGCGGTTTCGCCGTTGGTGTCGACCGCGAGGCCGCTGCCGCGGAAATACACGCCGCTGCGGCGGATGCTCAGTTCGGACACCGACACCTCGACCAGTTCTTCGCGGAAATTGACGCCCTTCTGCTGGTAATACGCCGGCAGCGTGTAGCGGTCGACCTGCAGCGTGTGCTCCATGCGGTCAAGCATGTCCTGCGGCAGGTGTCGGCAGTCGAGGTAGATCGGCCCGTTGCCGAGCAGGTATTCATTGATGACGCCGTCGGCGATCACGGCGCGGCGGGCGTTCTCGCCCTTCTTGTCGTACTTGAACATGAAGCGCTCGCCGGCCTTGTTGACGAAATAGGCGCCGAGGCTGACCAGCGCGTTGAGACCCTGGCAGGAAAAGCCCTTGGGCGTCAGCGTCGCCTCCACCGATTCCATGTTCGCCAGCGCGGCGCCGGCGTGATACCCCATGGCTTGGGCATCGCCGGTGTTGTACGGGATATGCCAGGAGTCGAAGGCCAGCCCCGAGGCATTCAGGGAAATGCGGTTGACGTCGCCAGCGGCCAGCACCACGGCTTTCGCGCGAATGACAGTCCATTCCCCGCTGCGGAAATTGAAGGCCACGGCGCCATAGGCACGGTTGTCCTTCACCAGAAGCTGCACCACCATCGTGCGCATCAGCACCGTGGCCTTGCCCTTGCGCACGCGTTCACCCAGATGCTTCTTGAAATCGGTGCCGTCGAAGTTGATGTGATAGGTCCCCGGCAGACCAAAGGAACGCAGCCGGTAATAGTCGCCGGTCTGGCGGTCGCGGAAATCAACGCCCAGCGATTCGATCTTGCGGAAGATGCGCGGCATTTCACGGATCACCCGCCCCGCCACCGCCATGTCGACGATGCCGTCGGTCAGCTCGGGCACGTGCTTGAGCAGGAATTCGGGCGTATCCCATTCCGGTCCGGACTCCATGATGGTCAGGTAATGGTCGACGCCGCAGCCGATGCTGCCGCAGTGGTCGAGCACCTTGCCTTTTTCACAGATGACCACCTTCAGTCCGGCCTCCAGCGCCGGAATCGCCGCCATGCTGCCGGCGACGCCGCCGCCGACCACCAGCACGTCGGTATCGATCTCGATGAACTCATTGCTCATTTCAGGCAGGCTCCGTGGTTTTCCGACACCGCATCCTAATGGCGGTGCCGCCGCCGGGCCAGTGACGGTTTGGTGTTTTTTCTGGATTTTCCTACTGTGGCGTCTGCGGTCTCGTCCGGCGGCCGCGGAACTGCGAGGGCGAGAGGCCGAAATGCTGGCGGAAACGCCGCGTGAAATAGGCTTCATCGGCAAAACCCACTGCCGCCGCGACGTCTCCCACGCGGTCGGTGGTGTGCGCCAGCAGCTCGCAGGCCTTCTCCATGCGCCGCTCGGTGACGAGGTCGACAAAGGTCTTGCCGGTATCCTTCTTGATCAGGTGGGCCAGGTAGTTCGGCGACAGCTCCGCGGCTGCGGCCGCATCCGCGAGCTGGATGCGTTTGTGCATGTTTTCCCGCACATGCCGCATCACGCGGGCCAGCGCATCGCGCCGGCTGACACGCTGCGCCTTGCGCGCGGCCTGCGCCAGCAGCGCTTTGTCGTGGCGAACGCACACCAGCCCGATCAGGGTCAGCAGTTCGCCGCGGATGATCTCGGCCGAGCCGAAATGGCGTCGCGCATTCTCCGACTGCATGGCGACGCAGGCAGCTTTCGCGCGCCGGAGGTCGGCGCCCGACAGCGAGAAATCGAGGTATTCCTGGAACAGGAACGGCGCCAGCTCCGGCGCCCGCGACAGCGGCACATCCTCGAGGTCCAGCGGATGCACATCCAGCCCGGGGCGCAGGAAATCGAGGTTGAAGCTGAGGATGAAAAAGCGCGAACCTGGCGGATGCGGCACCCGGTGCACGCGGTACGGCAACACGAAACTCAGGCCGCCGGGGCCCAGCGGCCGCGCGGAGGCGGCAATGTGCTGGGTGGTACGCCCGGCGAGGTTCAGCTGGATCTGGAAATACTCGTGGCGATGGGCTTCGGTGATGCGGGTGACGCTGCGTTCGTCGCGAATCGCGAAGTCCGGGCCGGCGGCGCGATCCGCCATCGAATAGGTGCGGATCGCGCGCGTCATCAGCTCTTGTCCGGAAACGGGGCCTTACTGGATGGCCTTGACCGACGCCTTCAGGATCGGCGACAGCGCGGCGCTGGTCCGCGCAAGTTCAGCCATCGCCTTCTGCTGCACGGCGCCGTCCATCGGCGCCAGCGGCCGGCCGCCCTTCTTGGACTCCTCGATCAGCCCCGGATCCTTCATTGCAGCGTTGACCGCAGCGCGGAAAGCGGCAACGGCCTGCGGATCCATGTTCGGCGGCCCGATATAGCTGCGGTGGGTCTCGAGAACGGTCGCCATGGCCTGCACCACGCTGCGCTTCGCGGCAGGCGCCACGTTGGCGGCAATCGGAATGTTCGGGTAATCGGGCGACGGCTGCGAGGTCACCATCAGGATCGGCAGCTTGTCGCCGGAGCGGATGCCGCCCAGTGATTCGCTCCAGCCGGTGATGTGGCCGTCGCCGTCGCCCTTGATCACCGCCAGCGCGGTGTCGGCATTGCCTTCGTAGCCGGTCACCGCCTTCAGCTTGAAGCCCAGCGCATCGGCCAGCACCGCCATGGTGTAGAAATCCTCGTCGGTGCCCTGCGAGGGAAACACGAAGGGACGCTTCAGCTTCTGCACGTCCTGGATCGACTTGATCGGCGACTTGCCCCCCACCGACAGCACGCGCGGCTCGCTGGTGGCGCGGCCGAGGAACATGAACTTGGTGGGGTCAAAGGTCGCGCCGGGGCTGCCCGCCAGGTTGGCCAGCAGCAGCGTCGAGACGTTGCCGAAATAGATTTCCAGGGAACCGGGCTTCAGCCGCCAGGTGTGGTTGGCCGCCTTCAGCCCGCCGCCGCCGGGCATGTTGACCAGCCGCACCTCCTTCGCGCCGGTATGCTTCTCGATGTATGGCGCGAGCAGGCGCGCGTAACGCGTGTGCCCGCCGGAAGGACTGCCCGCAATGTTGATGATGATGGTCTTGCCCTTGTAGTACCCCGGCGCCTGCGCCAGTGCGCGGCCTGACAGGCCCAGCACGGCCGGCGCCATCGCACCCGCCAGCAACAGCTTCCTGCGATTGTTCTCCATCTTCTCCTCCTTGTTGTGAGCACTCAAGACAGCCAGTCCGCAAGCAGGCCGTGGTATGGCTGCATTTCGAGCCCCGCCACGAACAGCAGATAGATCGACGCCGTCATCAGCGCGGAAAACGCGAGGCCGCGCAACAGCGTGCAATAGCCCGACAGCACCAGGTAGCCGGCGGCAAACACGAACACCGCCGGGAAAATGCCGGCCGTGAAAATCAGCGCGACCAGCAGCGCGACCATGCCGCAGGCGCCGGCCTCGCCCCAGCGCCCGAGCTGCTCCGCGGTGCGTTCGGTGCGCGGCTGGCCGTCCCCGGATGACGGCAGGGCGCCGGCGTCGACGCTGATCATGTCAACCTGCGGCACACCGCCTCCGCCCAGGTTGTGCCAGGCGAACTGAAGCAGCGTGAGCAGGATGCCGAATGCCGCCAGCGGCAGCGGGATCATCCGCGCCCGCGGGCCGAAATCCTGGCAGGCGTAGAGCACCAGCCCGAACACAACAAGCAGGACCAGTGACACGAGGTTCTCCTGCGCGCGGCGGCTCATGCGGCGCCTCCTGCTCGTGCCGCAGCCATGCGCCGGCGCTGGCGCCAGAACGGCAGCGCGGCGGTGAACACCACGAACACCAGCATCGCCAGCGCGATCGGCCGGTCGAGCAGGAAGTCATTGCCGTAGAGATTGAGCGAAATGTGCAGGTTGCGCTCGATCATCACCGCGAGCACCATGCCGATCACGAAATTCGCGCGCGAATAGCTGTATTTGTCCATCAGGTAACCCACCACGCCGAACACCGCCGCGACCAGCACATCCTCGATGTGGCCGCGCGTGGCGTAGGCGCCGACGAAGCACACCGACAGCACGATCGGCACCATCAGGTTGGCCTGCAGCGACGGCAAACGCGCCAGCCAGGGGGTGATGCCCAGCCCGATCAGGGTGACCGCGATGTTGCCGAGCACGATGATCCATACCATGCTGAACACGAGATCAAGGTTCTTGGTCAGCATGTCCGGTCCCGGCACCACACCGAGCCCGATAAAGGCCACCAGCAGGATGGCCATGCTCTCCCCGCCGGGAATGCCGAAGGCCAGCGTTGGCATCAGGCCGCCACCCTCGTTGGCGCCCATCGTCGCGTCCGGCGCGATCACGCCCTCGACCGCACCCTTGCCGAAACGCTCGGGCGTCTTCGAGGTCTGCACTGCCTGCGCATAGGCGGCAAGCCCGGCGACACTGGCGCCCACGCCGGGCAACACTCCGATCCACAGACCGAGCAGGCTCGAACGCACCACCAGCCACCAGTGCCGGCAGGCGTCGCGGATGCCCTGCCACACCGTGCTGTCCTCGCGCACCAGCGTGCGGTCAATGATGGGCGTGCCGCGGATCGACATTTTCATCATCTCGGACACTGCGAACAGGCCGATCATCGCCACCGGAAACGAAATGCCTTCCATCAGGAATTCGCTGCCGAAAGTGAAGCGCGGCGTCGCGGTGACCACGTCCATGCCGATGAAGGCGACCAGCACGCCGAGCACGCTCGCGGTCAACCCCTTCATCAGCGAGCCTTCGCTGAAGGTCGCGATCACGGTGAGGCCCCACAGCGCCATCATCAGGTATTCGCTGGGCCCCAGCGCCAGGATCACCGGGCGGATCAGCGGAATGCACAGCGCAAGGAACACCGCACCGATGATGCCGCCGAGCAATGCACCGGTCGCCGAAGCCGCCAATGCACGTTTGGCCTGCCCCTGCTTGGTCATCGGATAACCGTCGAAACACAGCGCCAGCCCCTTCGCGGAGCCGGGCACGCTGAACAGGATGCTGGTCACCGAATCGCCCCAGATGGTGGCAATGTGCGCGCCGAGCAGCAGCGCCAGCGTGGCGGCCGTCTCGAAGCCGTAGGTGAACGGCAGCAGCAGCGCCATCGCCACCACGCCGCCGAGGCCGGGCAGGATGCCGATCACCAGACCATAAACCACGCCGAGGAACAGGAACAGCAGCGCCTGCGGGGTCAGCAGCGCCAGAAGTCCGGCGGAAATGGCTTCAATCATGCGAACGCTCCCGGGCGTCCGTACGCGATGAGCAACAGGCAGCCGCAATGACCCAAAATCGCTCCTCCGGTGAATGTGGCCGCCGTGCCGCTTTCAAAGCTGCGGTCTTTCAGCAACCGTTGCGAACTTTACAGCAATCTCTCGCGCAACTGCCAGCACCTTCACGGCACCGGTTCAGTGCGCCCCGGCTTGCTGCAGTGCCTCAGAGAATGACCGGCCGGTTGCCGAGTTCGTCCACATTGTTGGAGAGCGCGGGAAAATGCAGGCTCAGCAGGCGCGTGATGTCACGAATGCCGTCCAGCAGTCCTTCTTCGAACCGGCCATCGCGGAAGGACGCCTCGATGGTCCGGCAGACCGCCTCCCACTGCGCCGGCGCGACCCGCGAGCTGATGCCGCGGTCGGCGACAATCTCGATGTCACGATCGGCCCAGTTGATATAGAGCAGGACGCCGCTGTTTTCAGCGGTGTCCCAGACCCGCAACTGCGAAAACAGCTCTTCCGCCCGTTCCCGTGGCGCTTGTCCGCGCCACAGGGACTCCAGTTCAAGCCCGGCCTCCACGGCCACACGGAGTTCGGCGCGGTGGCTGCGTTCGCTGTCCCTGACGGCAGCCTCGACACGCTGCAACAACGCCGGCGTGAACACCCTGCGGACCCGCCAGGGCGGCAGCAGGGTGTGCCGGAGCAGGCGTTTCAGATCCATCTCACCAGCTCCCCGATGCGCCGCCACCGCCGGAACGGCCGCCACCGCCACCGAAGCCGCCGCCACCGGACGACCACGAACCGCCGCCCGAACCCCAGGAGCCCTGTCCCCATGACCTGTTTCCGGTGCCGCCCGCCAGCGCAATCACGAACAGGATCACGCCGGCGGCCAGACCGGCAAGAAAGCTGCCGGCAACAAATCCGAACATTCCCCCGGCCGCAAGACTGATCAGGCCTGCGGCGGGCAGGCGCCCGATCAGCGGACGCAGCATCCGGGTCAGCGGATTGGCAAATATGAAAGCGGCAAACAGCAGCATCGGATCAAACGGCAGGGGAGATGAACCGCCCTGCCCCTGCTGCACCGGCGGCGGCAGCGCCTCGCCGCCGATCACGCGCAGGATGCGCGACACGCCGGCATCAATGCCGGCGGCAAAATCGCCGCGCCTGAACTGCGGAACGATGTCTTCGCTGATGATGCGTTTGGCCGTCGCATCGTTGAGTGCGCCTTCGAGGCCGTAACCGACTTCGATGCGCAGCTTGCGGTCGTTTTTGGCGATGACCAGCAATACGCCGTCATCCACGCCCTTGCGCCCGAGCTGCCACTGCTCGAACGCTCGCACCGCGTATTCCTCGATCGATTCCGGCTGCACGGACGGCACCATCAGCACCGCCACTTGCGCGCCTTTTTCCCGCTCGAAGGCGGCCAGCCTGCCCTCCAGCTGCGCGATGTCCTGCGCGGACAGCGTGCCGGTGAGATCGGTGATCCGCGCCTTGAGCGGCGGCACCCCGGTCGCGGCACCGGCCGCGGCGGCGGACAACAGCAGGGCGCAGGCCGCAAGCCCTGCGCACAACGCGGCACGCACACCCATCACTGCGCCCCGTCCCGCATGCCCGAGTACCGCGCGCCCTATTTTGCCGCCGGCACGGTGTACTCGTTGGCCGGCGCCTCGGACGCAGCCGGCGCGGCAGGCTTGCCGAAATCGACTTTCGGCGCCTTGCTGATCTCTTTCTCGTTGTCGACGGTGAACTGGGCCTTTTCCTTGTAGCCGAACACCATCGCGGTCAGGTTGCTCGGAAACGAGCGCACCACCACGTTGTATTCACGCACCGCGTCGATATAGCGTTTGCGCGCCACCGTGATGCGGTTCTCGGTGCCTTCCAGCTGCGCCTGCAGGTCACGGAAGTTCGCATCCGACTTCAGCTGCGGATAGTTCTCCGCCACCACCAGCAGCCGCGACAGCGCCGAGGACAACTCGCCCTGGGCCTGGGCGAAGCGGGCGAAGGCCTGCGGATCATTGACCAGTTCGGGCGTCGCCTGGATCGAACCGACCTTAGACCGCGCGCTGGTCACACCGAGCAGCACATCCTTTTCCTGCGCGGCGAAGCCTTTCACGGTTTCCACCAGGTTCGGAATCAGATCAGCGCGGCGCTGGTACTGGTTGACCACCTCGGCCCAGCTGGCCTTGATCTGTTCGTCGGTCTGCTGCAGCGTGTTGTAGCCGCAACCGCCAGCGATTAAAGAAAATATCAATAAAATCAATACATTGAATTTCTTCACCGATACTCTCCCGTGAACAGGACTGGATACCGCCTCAAGTGGCGGCAAGGGTAGCGGATTGCAAGCGCCGCATCGACTCGACCGCGAAACAGAGATCTTCCCAGGCCTTGGCCTTGTCCTGCAGCGTGCGCAGCAGGTAGGCCGGATGGTAGGTCACGACCAGGGGAATGCCATTGCAGTCATGGATCTTGCCGCGCAGGCTGGAAATGCTGGCATCGCGTCCGAGCAGATTCACCGCCGCCACCTTGCCCAGCGCCACGATCAGTTTCGGCCGGATCAGCGCGATCTGGCGTTTCAGGTAGGGCGCACAGGACTGCGCCTCATCAGGCTGCGGATTGCGGTTGCCCGGCGGCCGGCATTTGACGATGTTGGCGATGTAGACATTGGCGCCGCGCTTCAGATCGATCGCCGCCAGCATGTTGTCGAGCAGTTTGCCTGCCTGACCGACAAAGGGCTCGCCCTGCGCATCCTCGTCCGCACCCGGGCCTTCGCCGACGAACAGCCAGTCCGCCTGCTCGTCGCCCACACCGAAAACCGTCCTGTTGCGGTTCTGGTGCAGCCCGCAGGCCGTGCAGCCGGCGACGCAGGACTTCAGCGCCGCCCAGTCCATGTCATCGATGACCGTGGCCGGCGTGGCTGCGGCGGGCGGCATCGCCGGTGGCGGCTCGGCTGCCGCCAATACGCCGGCGCCCGCGTCCGGCGCAGGGGGCATTGCAACCGGAGCGGCGGCGCGCAGTCTCCACAAGGGCGAAATGCCCATCTCGCGCAGCATGTCCTCGCGGCGCTGATCCGGCGCGTCCGTCACGGCAGCTTCCTTTCCATCGTCACTGCATCTTCGCGTCCCGCATGTGCCGGATAATAACCGCGGCGGATGCCGATTTCAGCAAAACCGTGGCGCGCATACAGCGCCCTCGCGGCAAGGTTGGATTCGCGCACTTCGAGGTACATGGTGCGCGCGCCGCAATCGCGTGCGAGCTGCAGCGTGAACTCCAGCAGTTCGCCGCCCAGGCCGCGGCGCTGCAGCGGCGCGGCAATGCTCAGGTTGAGCAGATGCGCCTCGTCGGCCGCCACCATTGTCACCGCATAACCCGCGACCGCGCCGTCCCGCGCCATCACCCAGCACTGGTAACCCGCAGCCAGCGAATCAGCGAAATTGCCGCGGGTCCACGGATGGGTGTAGACAGCGCGCTCGATCGCCTCCACGGCGGCAAGGTCGCTGCCGGTCATCAGGCGCATCCGGTACTGCGGTCCGGGAAGGGCGCTCACCGCTCCGCCGTTTTCAGGGCCACACGGTCCCGCACATAGACCGGTGCTGCGCATTCCGCCGGCAAAACCCGGCCCGCCGCGAACTCCGGCACCGCCAGTGCGGCAATCGCGCGCGCCTGCGGATGGATATCCGGCCGCACGCCGTCCAGCGCTTCGCCCAGCCGCTGCCGCAGCACATCGTCGTACGCGCCAAAACCGCTGCCGCAACCGGTCCAGCCGCCGCCTTCGGGCAGCGGCACCTGCGACGGCGCGCAGACCCGCGGCGCCGACACCTCCCTCCACTGTCCACCCTCGAAGGCGTAGGCGGCGTGGTACACCTCATGCATGCGCGCATCGATACAGCAAATGGCCCGTGTCGCTCCGCTGGCTGCCGCCATCGCGCGCAGGGTGCCGATCCCGGCCACCGGAAGACCCGCCGCAAATGCCAGCCCCTGGGCCACGGCGCAGGCGATGCGCAAACCGGTGAACGAGCCGGGACCTTCGCCGAACGCGATGCCATCAAGCGCGCGCAGGGTCATGCCGGCATCGGCAAGCACCGCATCCACCATGCCCTCGAGCAGTGTGGAATGTGTCTGTCCGGCAACCGCCATCCGTTCGCACACACGGCCGTCCCGCCACAATGCGGCACTGCAGTATTCGGTGGACGTATCGAAGGCGAGGATGTTCATCGGCGATGGTTGCTGCGGGGAGCGGGGATTGTAGCCTACAGGGCAGGACAGCCCCTCGGCGGCTGCGCTATACTGCGATCGAAGCCGGTTTGGCCGAATAAATCAAGGCGTTACGATAACAACATGAGAGCACTTTTCACCCTGCTGGGTTCGCTGCTGGTCGGCGCCCTGATCATGCTGGGCATCGGTGGCGTGGCCTACCACCTGTTCCGCGAAGACGGCTGGATGTCGCGGGGCCTCGGCGCGCTGTGGGACGCGCAGTACGAAGCCCCGGTGATGACGCTGGTGCTGATTATCGCGGCACTGTTCGTGATCAAGGCGCTGCATTCGGCGCAGATCGGCGGCCAGCGCAGCAGCAAGCTTCCGGACCTGATCCTGTTCACCTTCATCGCCATCGGCATATTCTTCTTCGGCCGCTGGCTGACCACCGGACACATCTAGCCGTCGTTTCCGGCGCAGCCGCACCTGCGGCGGCAGCCCGTCAACAACCACGAAATGGAGCACATCCGATGAGTGATATCCAGCGGTTCCAGAGCGATGCGCGCCTGTCGCGCGCCGTAGTCCACGGCAACACCGTCCACCTCGCCGGCCTGACCGCCGATGACCGCAGCAAGGGGATGCGCGAACAGACCGCCGAAATCCTCGGCAAGATCGACGCCCTGCTGAAAACCGCGGGCACCGACAAGTCACGCCTGCTCTCGGCGACGATCTGGATCACCGACATGCGCGCGAAGGCGCAGATGGACGAAGCCTGGATTGCCTGGGCCGATCCGAAAAATGTTCCGGCGCGTGCCTGCGTCGAAGCGCGGCTCGGCACCCCGGACACCCTCGTTGAAATCATGGTGCAGGCGGCCAGGTAAGCACGCGGCGAATACGGCATCGCCTGGCCTTGAAAACCCGGGCTCCAAAACAAAAGCGGCGCTTGAAGCGCCGCTTTTGTTTTGACCGGAGCGTGTCAGGTTTTGGCCGCGCGCGCCTTCGTCTTGATTTCGATGCCGGCCCAGCGCGCAAGGTCGCGGTGGATGCGGCCCACCCGCTCCGTCTGCCCCTTGGCGGGAAAGCGCTCGTAGAACCCGTCGCCCTTGAACTGGGCGCGGTGATCCGCCCAGGGTGACAGCCGTTCCTCCCAGCGCTTGATCCGGCCCTGCGCGGGTTCGGCATCGGCACGCGCCAGGTCGGCGCAAACCCTGATCATCGCCTTCAGCGTGACCGGGCGGGTGATCTGGTAGCTGTCATGCCCCCAGGCATCGCCCCACACCTTGTGCGCGGCCTTCAGGAAATCGCGGATGATTTCGTAGAACCGCTCACTCTCGCGATAGAGGTTGCTGGTGCGGCTGATCTTGCGCCAGTCGCTGCTGATCCAGCGGTGCAGTTCGTTGAACAGCTCCGCCTGCAGGATCCACTTGTCCTTCTGGCTGCGGCCGCCCAGCCGGTTGATGCGGTACTGCAGCGGGCTGTCGTCCTCGGAATACAGGTCTTCCACCATGCGCGCGGCAAAGCGCTTGTCCGGATCGGCCCAGGACACGCGCTCGTAGAGGTCGACCAGGTGGCTCTTGTTGATGCGCGTCGGCGTCGAGTTGATGATCACGAACATTTCGGCGGCAAAATCCTCGCTGCGGCCGTCGAAAATCACGCAGGGCACGTTGATCGACGCCGCTTCCGCCGGATGCTCCATCAGATAGAACTTCAGCGCGGCGAGGCGGTGCTGCCCGTCGATAATCAGGTATTTGGACGCCGGCTCCGAGAGATGCCCCACGCTGTCCTGTCCGGGCAGCGACTGGAAGCGCAGTTCGTCGGAAGTGAACAGCAGCACCGTGCCGGGAATCGGCGGCTGGCTCACCGCCATTTCGTAAAAATTGCGCAGCTGGCGGACTTTGGCCTTGGACATCTGGCGCTGGAAGGCCTCGTCGGTGCGCTCGATGCGCGCGATGAACTGGGCAATCTCGTCCTGCTGAGGCAGATTCTGCGGCGTGATCTCCTCGCCCTCGCCATAAAACCGGCTGATGAATCGCACGCGTTCGAGCACTTCCTTGGCCGGGTAGCTTGCGAAATAGAACACGCCGTCTTTTTGTCTGATGCGCGTTGCCAGCATGGTGCCTGATCCTCTTTTGGTCTTGTTGTAAGTCCTTGGCGGGCCGCGGATTTTCCTGCCTCCCGGGTGCCAGGTGGATTGCGGGTTCCATTCTAGCGTTCGCCTGCGGCCAAAAGCGAGGCATCCCGGTGCAGCCGACCCCGGGAAATAAAATTATTCTAATAAAAACAAATACTTATATCAATGGCATCCGCATGCCCAAGGCTGTGATTTCGCCATGCGCGAGGCACTGCAGCCCATTGAAACCCGGGCCGTTCCCGGTCGTTCACAAAAAAACGGCCGCGCCATTGCGGTCGCGGCCGTTTACGCTGCCTGCCCCCTCAGCTGCGGGGCTGCCCCGTGGCCGGGCGTTGCGGCCTGCATTTAGCCGGATCGGCCTGGCATTCCGCACGGCGCGCTTCAGCCTTCGCTTTCGCCGCCTTGCAGCGCTCGGGATTCTCCGTGCACCACTTGTCGCGCCGCGCCTCGCGCTCCTTGCGGCACTTCTCGGGATCCGACTCGCATTGCGCGCGGCGTGCGTCGGCCTTTTCCTTGTGTTTCGCCTTTGCTTCCTTGCAGCGCTCCGGGTTCTCGGCACACCACTTGTCGCGCTGCGCCCGCCGCTCCTCGCGGCATTGCTCCGGTGTGCCCTGGCAGGCGGCGCGCTTCGCCGCCTGCGCGCCCTCGGCGGACTTCGGCGCATCCGCCGCAAATGCCGGCATCGCCAGCCACGCACAGGTCAACAACATCCATTTCATCTTCATGTCTGCGTTCTCCGGTAAACAGTCAACGTTCCCGATGCGGCCGGTAGATTTCCCGGCGCGCCTTGTCGAGGTCGCGATGCAGTTCACGGCGTTCTTCATCCGAGAGGCGCTGCGACCGCTGCGGCCTCTCCTGGCGTTCGGGACGTCCGGCATTCTGCCGGCCGGAATCACGGTCCATCCGGTCAGGCCGCCCCTGGGAGGCCTGCAGCTCGCGCCACGGGCCGGCAGACGCCATGCCCGCGTGCAATGCCGCGCATCCCAGCAACACCAGCAGCCACACCCTGATCGACCGCACATTCATTGGCCACGCCCCCCCGAACGGAATCATCGCCGGCACTTCAGGTCATGGTCGGGCCGGCTTCGCAATGGCCATTGTATATGCGACGCCTGCTGCACGGCTGGGCTGCGGTTTCATGTCGTTCTCCTTCTCCATGGTTGTCGCGGGAGCAATCCTCCCGGTCGGCGCTCCGGTGGAACGCCGGACCCATCCTGCGCGCCGGCTGTAACCAGACTGTTTCGGCGGAACGCCAACTTGTAACCAAGTATTGCAGCAGGCGCAGACCGGCCTGAAGCCCTGCCGCCACGGCAACCCGCCGGAATTTGTAAGTCTTTGTTGCAGGACCGTGGCCTGCCGCGGCCGAACTGGCTAGGATTGCGCCATGAGCCAGAACAAAACACGGATTCTCGTCGTCGACGATGACGCGCGGCTGCGCGATCTGCTCAACCGCTACCTGAGCGAGCAGGGCTACGCCGTGCGCGTGGTGGCCGATGCGGTCGAGATGAACCGCTACCTGGCGCGCGAGCGCTACGACCTGATGATCCTCGACCTGATGCTGCCCGGCGAGGACGGGCTGTCGATCTGCCGCCGGCTGCGCGGCGGTGGCGAAACCCTGCCGGTCATCATGCTCACCGCGAAGGGGGACGACGTCGACCGCATCGTCGGCCTCGAACTCGGCGCCGATGACTACCTGCCGAAACCCTTCAACCCGCGCGAGCTGGTCGCGCGCATCCAGGCCGTGCTGCGGCGCCAGCCGCCGCCGGCACCGCCGGGCGCCCCCGGCCAGGCCGCGCAGCTGATCGAGTTCGGCGAGTTCCGGCTGAATCTGGGCACACGCACGCTGACCCGCAACGGCGACGACCAGCCGCTGACCAGCGGCGAATTCGCGCTGCTGAAGGTGCTGGTCGAGCATCCGCGCACGCCGATGTCGCGCGACAAGCTGATGGAACTCGCGCGCGGCCGCGAGTTCGGCGCCTTCGACCGCTCGATCGACGTGCAGGTCTCGCGCCTGCGCAAGATCATCGAGCCGGATCCGGCCAAACCCGCCTTCATCCAGACCGTCTGGGGCTTCGGCTACGTGTTCATTCCCGACGGCAAGGCGCAATGACACTCTGGCCGCGCACGCTGCTGTGGCGCAGCGTGCTCCTGATCGCCACCCTGCTGGTCATCGCCCACCTGGCCTGGCTGCAGATCTTCCGCGCCTCCGAAATCGAGCCGCGCGCGCTGCAGGCCGCGCAGCAGATCGTCAGCGTGGTCAACCTCACACGCGCGGCACTGGTCACCGCGGACCCCGGACGGCGTTTTGCGCTGCTCGATGAACTCGCCCAGCGCGAAGGCATCCAGGTCTATGCCGGCAATGCCGGCGAGGCCGTCCCGGCCCTCCCGGACCGGCCCTTCCTGCGCATCATGGCCGCTCAACTGAAGGAGCGCCTCGGTCCGCAGACGCGGCTCGCGCTGGAGCGCGAGGGCATTGCCGGCGTCTGGGTCAGCTTCCGCATCGACAACGAGGAATTCTGGGTCACGCTGCCGCGCGCGCGCATCGAGCGCAACGAACCGCTGCGCTGGATCGGCTGGGGCGCGCTGGTGCTGGCACTTGCCGTGCTGGGCGCGTTCATCGTGGTGTCGCGCATCAACCGGCCGCTGCGCGAACTGACCCGCGCCGCCGGACTGATCGGCCGCGGCGCCACCCCGACCCGCGTCACCGAGGCCGGACCCGCGGAAATCCGCACCCTGGCCCGCGCCTTCAACCAGATGGCCGCCGATATCCAGCGCCAGGACGAGGAACGCGCCCTGCTGCTGGCCGGCGTGTCCCATGACCTGCGCACGCCGCTGTCGCGCATCCGCCTCGCGCTGGAAATGCTCGATGACCACGGCAATGCCGACCTGAAATCCGGCGTGGCGCAGGACATCGCCGACATCGACACCGCCATCGGCCAGTTTCTCGATTTCGCGCGCCCGGCCGATGCCGAGCAGCTCAGCACCGAAACCGACCTCAACACCGTCGTTCGTTCGGTCGTGGAACGCTATGCACGCAACGGCCGGGACGTGGTCCTGCACGCCGGCACGCCGCAGCCGCAGCCGCTGCGCGCAAACGCCCTGCAGCGGCTGCTCGCCAACCTGATCGACAATGCGCTGCGCCACGGCCAGGGCACGGTCGAGGTCACCACCGCGCGCGAAGGCACGGTCAACTGCATCGAAGTGCTCGATCGCGGCCCGGGCATACCGGCCGCGGAAACGGAACGGATGCTGCAACCCTTTACTCGGTTGAACAGCGCGCGCTCGACCAGCGGCACCGGCCTCGGTCTCGCCATCGTCGACCGCATCGCACGACTGCACGGCGGTTCGGTGCAGCTTCTGCCGCGCAAAGGCGGCGGCCTGCGCGCGAGGGTGGAACTGCCCGGCGCCTAGCGGCGCAGCCGGAACGAGGTGTTGCGCAGGCGGATCGACAGTACGCGCGCCATCGCGAACAGGAAATCGCGGGCCAGCGCCGGCTCCGCCTCGCCGAACTGCGTGAACCGGTCGTAGGGCAGCAACAGCAGCGTGCCGTCTGCCACCGCCCAGACGTTCGCCGAGCGCGGCTGGCTGTCGAAGAAAGACTGCTCGCCGAGAATGCTGCCGGTGCCGATCCGTGCGAGCGACGTCATGCTCACGCCATCGACCTGGGTCACGCCGACCTCGAGCAGCCCCGCCGCGACCAGGCAGAGGGTACGGTCGGAGGCGTTGCGCTGGATCACCACTTCGCTGGCACGAAACTGGCGCGGCGTGGTGTTGGCCAGCAGCTTGCGCCACTGCTCCTCCCGCCAGTGCGGCAGGGCCAGCACGTCCGGCGCATGGCGATCGGGCTCCAAGCGAGAAAATACGGCAACCCAGTCAGACTCGGCCATTGCTCCCCCTGCTCCGGTGCGCTGCGGCAAACCCGTGACGACGCGAATGCGGATTATAGTCCGGCCCGCGGCCCGCCCCTCATGCGCCGGCGAGGGGCCATTCACCGATCACGCGGTACCGCACGCCCCGTGGCGCCGCTTCGGAACTGGCCAGCACGAAACTGCGGGCACGCCAGCGCAGGGCACGGCAGTCTTCCCACTCAGGTGGCGATGCAATATCGCGCAGCAGCGTGACATGCGGCCTGAATGACCGCCGCTCGACCGGGAATGACCCCGCCTGCAGGCCGTCACGCAAGGCCCCGGTCAGTGCCGCCAGTGCCGCGGGACAGTGCCGGGGTGCCGCCCATGCCAGCCGCTGCGCCCGCCAGCAGCCGATGCGGTCCAGTGTCAGGTCAAATGGCGCAGCCTGCAGTCCCGCCGCGATGCCGGTCAGTTCCGGCAGCCGCGACGCGGCCAGCGGCCCGATAAAGGCCAGCGTGAGGTGGATGTTCGCGGGCGGCGGCGCACGGCCGCCGCATGCACTGCGCAGATCTGCCGCGATGGCGGCCAGTTCCGCGCGCAGCGCCGGCTCCGGCCACAACGCGAAAAACAGCCGCAACACGGAACGCTGCGGCAACGCCTTCAGTCCTGCGTCCCGTCCGGAGTTCGCACCGTGCGGCTGATCAGCACCACGGCTTCGGCCACGATGCCCTCGCCGCGACCGACAAAACCGAGTTTTTCTGCGGTCTTCGCCTTGATGTTGACGTCCTCGGCGGACACCCCGAGATCGGCCGCGATGTTTGCGCGCATCGCGGGGATGTGCGGCGCCATTTTCGGCGCCTGCGCGATGATCGTCGCGTCGACATTGCAAACGCCGTAGTCCCGCTCCTGCAGCAGGCGCCACACCGCGCGCAGCAGTTCCCGGCTGTCGATGCCCTTGTAGCGCGGATCGGTGTCCGGAAAATGCCGCCCGATGTCACCCAGCCCGGCGGCGCCGATCAGCGCATCGCACAGGGCATGCAGCAGCACGTCGGCGTCGGAATGTCCAGCCAGCCCGCGCTCGAACGGAATGGTCACGCCGCCGATGATCAGCGGCCGGCCTTCGACCAGCGCGTGCACGTCAAAACCATGCCCGATCCGCATCATGTCTGAATCCCGCCTCCCAGTATCAGTTCCGCCAGCGCCAGGTCTTCCGGATAGGTCACCTTGAAATTGGTCGTGCTGCCGCGGACCAGCAGCGGCCTCGCCCCGGTCTGCTCGACTGCGCTCGATTCATCGGTCACCGCCGCGATGTCGGCACGGCGCAGCGCCTCGATCAGCACACGGTAGCGGAACATCTGCGGCGTCTGGGCGCGCCAGAGGTGATCACGCCCCTCGGTCTGCACCGCCTCCCCCGCGGCATTGGCGCGCTTCAGGGTGTCGGCAACAGGCACCGCCAGCAGTCCGCCGGTTTCGCTGTCGCCCACCGCATCGATCAGCCGGTCGATGTCGGCCGCGCCCAGGCATGGCCGCGCCGCATCGTGCACCAGCACCCAGTCATTGCCATCGATCGCGTCGTTGGCGGCGAGCAGGCCGTTGAACACGCTGGCCGCGCGCGTCTCGCCGCCGCAATACAGCGCATTCAGCCTGGCCTCGCAGCCGCGCCAGTCGCAGGCCGCGAATTGACGGTCCCCCGGCGCCAGCACCACGAACACCTGCTCGATCCGCGGATGGGCGCAGAGCCTGCGCACCGCATGCTCGATCAGCGGCCTCCCCGCCAGCGGTGCATACTGTTTGGGCGTGGCCACGCCCATGCGCGAACCGCTGCCGGCAGCCGGAATCAGGGCGACGTAACGCGCAGAGGCACTGGCGGCGCGGGCTGTCATGAAAACCCGGCGACGCGGACAACTGCCGGCACGAACACCGGGACAGACACTGGTTCAGACACTGGCTTTAACACTGGCTCAAACACCCTATCGTAATTGACTGATTTCATTGACATTATAGCAGCGCATCTGCGCCTGCCCACAGTGACGCCGTTGCAACGGGTGCCTCATCCTGCCGTTTTAACGTGACATGAATTGTTTGCCCCGGACCTTGATTGACGCCGCAGCCACCCACATGTAGCCCCATGCAACACGACACATCATCGATCCGGAAACCCGCCGTTGCCGGCCTGTTCTATCCCGGCAGCTCGACCGAGCTCGCACAGACCGTGGCGGAACTGCTTGCCGCCGCACCGGCCACCGCCATGCCGCACCCGCCCAAGGCCATCATCGCGCCCCATGCCGGCTATGTCTATTCCGGCGCCACTGCGGCCCGCGTCTACGCCCGTTTGCAGCCGTTGCGCGGCCGCATCCGCCGCGTCGTGCTGCTCGGGCCGGCGCACCGCGTCGCCGTGCATGGCCTCGCAGTGCCGGCAGCGCAGCGCTTCCGCACCCCGCTGGGCGACATTGCGATCGACACCACGGCGATCGACGCGCTGCGCGACCTGCCGCAGATTGTGGTCAGCGATGCCGCTCACGCGCAGGAACATGCGCTGGAAGTGCACCTGCCCTTCCTGCAAACCGTGCTCGGCGACTTCAGCCTGGTGCCACTGGCCGCGGGCGACGCCACACCCGCCGAAGTTGCCGAGGTCCTGCGCCGGCTGTGGGGCGGCGATGACACCCTGGTCGTTATCAGCACCGACCTGTCGCATTTCCACGGCTACGCCGCGGCGCAGGCGCTGGACAGCGCAACGGCCGGCGCGATCCTGCAGTTGCGCAGCGATCTCGACCCCGAACAGGCCTGCGGCGCGCTGCCGGTCAACGGCCTGAACCTGGTCGCGCGCGAACTCGAGCTGCATCCGGCGCTGGTTGGCCTCTGCAATTCCGGCGATACCGCCGGCGACAGGGACCGCGTGGTCGGTTACGCCGCCTTTGCCTACTACGACAAGCACCCGCAACATGGACACTGAAGCCGGCCGCACCCTGATCGCCCTTGCCCGCGCCGCCATCGCGCGCCGTTTCGGCATGCCCGCACCACTGCCTGCAGCAAATGCCGACTGGCTGCGCGCTCCCGGCGCCACCTTCATCACGCTGATGCGGAACGGACAGCTGCGCGGCTGCATCGGCACGCTGGAAGCCTACCGTCCACTGGCCGACGATGTGATGGCGAATGCCGCGGCCGCCGCCGTCAACGATCCGCGCTTCGAACCGCTGACGCCGGAAGAACTGGCCGACACCGAAGTCGAAGTCTCGCTGCTGTCGGCGGCGGAATCCCTGCCGGTCGGCGATGAAACCGCGACGCTGGCACAGCTGCGACCCGGCATTGACGGGGTGATCTTCGAATTCGGCCGCCACCGCAGCACCTTCCTGCCCCAGGTCTGGGCGCAAATGGCCGACACGGCGGAATTCATGGCGCAGCTCAAGTACAAGGCCGGGCTGCCGCCGGATTTCTGGAGCCATGACGTCAAGCTGGCTCGCTACACGGTCTCAAAATGGCGCGAAGCGGACCTGCAGCCATGAACATCCGGGCCACGGACAACACGCTGCATCCCGGCCGCTGGTGGCACCTGCTCGACGACGGCCGCATCCAGTGCGACCTGTGCCCTCGCGACTGCAGGCTGCGCGACGGACAGCGCGGCGCCTGCTTCGTGCGCCAACGCCAGCGCGATGCAATGGTGTTGACGACCTACGGCCGCTCGTCGGGTTTCTGCATCGATCCTGTCGAGAAAAAACCGCTGAACCACTTCCACCCCGGCTCCGGCATCCTGTCGTTCGGCACCGCGGGCTGCAACCTCGCCTGCAAGTTCTGCCAGAACTGGGACATCAGCAAGTCGCGCGACATGGACCGGCTGATGGACGAGGCATCGCCGGCAGCAATCGCCGAAGCCGCGGTGAACGCCGGCGCCACCAGTGTCGCCTTCACCTACAACGACCCGGTGATCTTCGCCGAATACGCGATGGATATCGCCGATGCCTGCCATGCGCGCGGCATCCATGCCGTCGCCGTCACTGCCGGCTACATCCGCGACGCGCCGCGTCGCGAGTTCTTTGCGCACATGGACGCCGCCAATGTCGACCTCAAGGCCTTTACCGACGATTTCTACGTCAAACTCTGCGGCGCGCAATTGCAGCCGGTACTGGATACGCTGACCCATCTGAAACATGAAACAGACGTCTGGCTGGAAATCACCACCCTGCTGATCCCGGGACAGAACGACTCCGACGACGAACTGCGCGGGGCCGCGCAATGGATCGCCCGTGAACTCGGGCCTGACGTGCCGCTGCATTATTCAGCGTTTCATCCGGACCACAAGATGGGCGACACGCCGGCCACACCGCAATCCACGCTGAGCCGCGCACGCCGCATCGCGATGGATGCCGGCCTGCATTACGTCTACACCGGCAATGTCCATGACAAAACCGGCGGATCGACCTGGTGTCCGTCCTGCGGCACGCTGCTGGTGGGTCGCGACTGGTACCGCATCGACGACTATCCCATCACCCCGGACGGCTGCTGCCCGGACTGCGGCCTGCGGATTCCCGGACGCTTCAGCGGCAAGGCCGGCAATTTCGGCCGGCGCCGCATCCCGCTGGCCATTCACTCCGCCTGATCTGCATCAACACATCGCGAATTGCTGATATTCAACTGAAGAAATCGCGACTTTTGCCTTGATTCGTCCCCGGGATTCGCTATGCTCATCTTCTGATTGCGAGTCCGCCAGTTTCGCGGGCGGAGTCCGGCCCTGAAGTCGCTGCAGCATGCCGCGCACGGCGATCTGCAGAGTTGCGGAATAACAGCATGCACAAGTGGAAACTGCCCGTCCTAGCCACACTGGCCTACATCCTTGCCGGATCGGGCTGGATCATCGCGGGCTACTTCCTGTCCGACACGCTGTACCAGGATCCTGCCGGCGCCCGTTTCGAATTGATGAAGGGACTGGCCTATGTCGGCATCACCGCAGCCATCTTCTTCATCGCGCTGACCTATGCCTACCGCCGTTCGTCGGAGCAGGTCTTTGCCGGCGACCTCGGGCCCGCGTTCGAACATTCCCTGCGCAGCGGCGAGTTCGTCGTGCGCACGCTGCCGGTGTTTGTCGTGGCCGCCTGCATCTCCACCTTCTGCATCCTGGTGCTGGGCCTGTGGTGGGTGCGCAACCACACCCTCGAAAACGGCGGTCAGTCGGCACAGGCGCTGCAGAAGGCGCATGCCGGCCAGTTCAGCGGCGCGATCGACAACCTCAACTTCACCCTGCGCGAGATCGCCAATGATTTCGGCGGCAGCCAAATGGTGGCCGACAACCGGGACCTGCAACGCCGACTCCCCTACCTCTCCGCGCTGGTCGGCAGCATCGGGGTCACCAATGCAGCCGGACAGACCATCCACCACACCGACCCGCGGGCGGCCAGGCTGGATCTCTCCACGCGCGATTACTTCCTGCACCACATCCACAACCCCGACAGCGGATTTTTCCTGTCGGCGCCGCTGCGCGGCGAAGCCTCCGGCCGCTGGCTGATCATCGCCAGCCGGCCGATCCGCTCGCCATCCGGACAGTTCATGGGCATCGTCGCCGCCGTGATCGACCCCGCCATTTTCAGCGCCTACTGGCGGCAGACCACCGCGGCAGGCTCGACCATTTCGATCCTGCAGGCCGACGGCCGGTTGCTGCTGCGCAGCCCCTATCGTGAAGACATCATCAGCCGCGTCGTGCTGCCCGAGCCCGACGAAACACCGGAAAGCAGCGGCCCGGCATCGGAAATTTTCCGCGGCACCAGCGCGATCGATGACACGGATCGCGTATACGCACGCGGACCGGTTCCGGGTTACCCGAAGCTGCAGCTGATGGTCGGGCTGGCGGAATCCGGACTGCTGCAGAGCTGGCGCGCGTTTGCAATAGTCAGCCTGGCCATCTACCTGCTGGTGACGGGCGGCCTCGCGGCGCTGACCTTTGCCCTGCTGGCCCAGCTGCGCGAGCGCCTGGTGCTGCAGCGCAAGGCTGCCGAACTGGCGCGTTACCCGCTGCAGAACCGCAACGCGGTGATCACGGTGTCTCCCGCCGGCAAAAAACTGTTCATGAACAATGCCGCCCGCGAACTGGTCGACTCGACGCAGGGCATGGACCGCACGCAACTCGACAAGTTGTTCAGGGCCATGGCCGCAGAATCCGCGCCGGGCATCCGCGAATTCGCCATCGGCACGCGCATATTTTCCGCGTCCTATGTGCCGCACCCGCCCGAATACTGCGATGTCTACCTGACCGACGTCACCTCGGTGCGCCAGGACGAGAACCTGCTGCAGCTCTTTTTCGACCTGCCGTTCATCGGCATGGCCGTCACCTCGCCGGAAACCCTGCGCTGGATACGCTTCAACAACCAGCTCTGCGACATCCTCGGCTACACCCGCGCCCAACTGGAACAGAAAACCTGGTCCGAGCTGACACACCCGGAAGACCTGGACGCCGACGTCGCCGAATTCGAACGCGTGATGCGCGACGAGAGCGACGGCTACGCGATGGACAAGCGCTTTATCCGCGCCGACGGCGCGGTGATCGATGCCGTGATCGACGTGCACGCCGTGCGGCGCCCCGACCGTTCAGTGGCATCCCTCATCTGCACGATCCAGGACATCACCGAGCGCAAGCAGTCCGAACGCCGCCTGCGCGAACAGCGCAATCTGTATGCCGCGCTCAGCGACACCAACGAGGCGATCATCCGCATCCGCGACCGCAACGCCCTGTTCCAGCGGGTCTGCGACGTCGCGGTGGGCCGCACCGGCATCGTCTTCGCCTGGGTCGGCATGCTCAACGATGCCGACAAGCTCAGGCCGGTGGCCCGGTCCGGCGAAGACCGCGGTATCCTCGAACTGGCGATGACCGCGATGCAGCCCGAAGACCGCAGCGAGTGCGCGGCCGCGGCCCGCGCGCTCGCCAACAACCGCATCGAGGTGGTAAACGACTGGAAGGATGACCCCGGGCTGGCGCCCTGGCTGGAACTGTTCGGCAAAGCCGGATTCCGCTCACTGGCT
>VFQT010000216.1_pt1 | contig 92675 bp, 89 predicted proteins | sample 3512381 | NCBI WGS metagenome assembly VFQT01 (sample SAMN10412376, study PRJNA504923) | tailings metagenome | isolation source: Relicate 2 Philex TSF3 active mining site | place: Philippines: Tuba, Benguet | collected 2017-08-29
GCAAGCTTCTGGGGCATACCCAGGTGCAGACGACGGCCCGTTATGCTCACCTTGCAGCCAGCCCGGCAATGACCGCCGCGGACTCCATTACCAGCGTGCTGGATGAGGCGTTGGCAATTTCAATGCGGGAACGCTAGGTTGCAGGGCTAGTTTCGCCTAGGATCAATTTTCACCGATCGATCAAAGATTTAAGATTTTTTTCGCGGACGAATATTAGTTGGGCCGTCCACAATCTATTGAAATGCCTGCTCCAACCATTCGCGACTTGTCGGCTCCAGCTCCCCTTGCCAAATGTCTAGGGCATAGAGCAATCGGTAGGTGAAGAAGCCAACTGCTAATGTAAGCATCTGCGCTGATTTTGCGCTCCCACTGGCGCCACCAAACCATTCCGCGAGGGGCCGATGGATACGTTCGCAAAGCAGCCGATACGCAACCGCATGAAAAGCGAGGCCAGACATGAGGCAGCTGACCCTTGACCCTATCCCGGTAAATGTGTCCATTTAGAAGGGAAATTTCTGGCAAGATTGAAGCTAATGAAGCTGGAGGTTTTGCATGAAGAAGTCGAAGTTCACAGGCGAACAGATTGCGTACGCCTTGCGCCAAGCAGATCTGGGCGTTTCGGTTGCTGAGGTTTGCCGGAAGATGGGCATATCCGAAGCGACATTTTACCGATGGAAGCAGTTATATGGGGGCATGTGCCCTTCGGAGTTACGCAAGCTGCGGCAGCTTGAAGAGGAGAACCAAAAGCTCAAGCGGCTGGTGGCTGACCTTAGTCTGGACAAAGCCATGCTTCAGGATGTTCTGGCAAAAAAAGTCTAGCACCTGATCGGCGGCGGGAGATTGTCCGCTGGCTCCAGGACCAGTTCCGGGTGAGCGAGCGTCGTGGTTGCGCAGCGTTGCGCTTCCACCGGCGGACACACCGCTACAAGTCGATCCGTGATGATCAGGTGCCATTACGCAAGCGGATCAAAGAGATTGCCGAGACACGTGTTCGATATGGCTATCGCCGTATCCATGTGCTGCTTCGACGGGAAGGTTGGGCCGTGAACGTCAAACGGGTTCACCGGCTTTATCGTCTGGAAGGCCTTAATTTACGGTCCAAAAGGCCCCGCAGGCACGTCATGGCCGCACGGCGTGTTGAGCGGCCTCTAGCGTCACGGCACAACGAGATCTGGGCGATGGATTTTGTGTCCGATGCTTTGTTCAATGGGAAGCGCTTCCGGGCCCTCACGGTCGTGGACGCATTTACCCGCGAATGCCTGGCGATCCATGCTGACCAGGGCATAACGGGCGAGGCTGTCGTAACAGTGATGGAGCGCTTGATGTTCCAACGTGGGGCGGCGCCAGCCAAGATTAGAGTGGACAATGGCCCGGAGTTTATCTCCCGGGCGCTCGACCAGTGGGCTTATATGAACAAGGTGACGTTAGACTTCTCTCGCCCCGGGAAGCCCACAGACAACGCGTTTGTTGAATCCTTCAACGGTCGGTTCAGGGACGAGTGCCTGAACACGCATTGGTTCTTGTCTTTGGATGACGCTCGGGGCAAGATCGAGACGTGGCGACGGGACTTTAACGAGAGCCGTCCTCACACTTCTCTGGGGTTCATGACGCCTGCCGAATTTGCTTCATCGGCTGGGGTTAACCCCAGCCGATGAAACGCCGGATCTCTCGTTCTGGGCGGATACAAATCCGGGACAGGGTCAATCAGACGTTAAATCTAACAACTCCATGATAAGCAGTATAAGCGAAGGGCAATAGCACGTTGGGTTCGATGTCGTTAAAAAAGAAAATGGCCACCCTAGCCAACTAGGGCGGCCATATCTCTTAGCCAGTCAGACTATGACGAGCTGATCAGTATTTGAACGTCGCAGTGGCGCCAAAAGTGCGCGGCGCGCCCTGGAACTGAACCGTTGCACCCAACCCCGTATAGTTGTTGAACACATTGGTGTACCATGGCTTGTCGGTCAAGTTTCGGCCCCAGATCGCGATCTCCAAATTGGGGTCCTTAAGATTCAGCGCAATCCGACCGTTGAGCAAACCGTAGCTCTTGATAATGGATGCCGCATTGCCAATTGCGGTTGCGTCGATCGACGCTTGCGTGCCGCCTTGAGCAATCGATTTCACCGTAGCAGCATCCATCGCCCGACTGGAAATATAGGCGTAATCAGCATGGAATGACAGGTCACCAAAATCGAGTTCAAATGTTTGGGTTGCGCCGATATTGGCAGTCCATTTCGGAGCCTGAGTTACAGGTTCACCCGAACGGTCGACAAGGATCGGAGCCGCGGACGTCCCTTGATTTTCGGTGCGGCTTCCCTTGACATATTTGGCGTCAAGATAGGCAAAGCTGCCCGTCAGTTCTAACCCTCTTGTAGGCAGTGCGGTAGCTTCAAATTCAAAGCCCTTTGCATTCACCTTGCCTGTGTTGGTCACGAACTGCGTCAGCGTCGTGCCGAGCAAAGCGTTCACGATGCGCTGTGTGTTGGACTGCTTGGCATAGAAGAAAGCCATGTTGGTGCGCAGGCGGCGATCAAGAAGATCACTTTTGAAACCTAATTCCGCGTCACGTACCTTTTCCGGTTGGAACTGCTGCGTGAAGGGAGCTGGCACAAATCGCGAGTTGAAACCACCCGACATAGAAGCACCGCTGGTCTTGGCGTAAAGGAACAGCTGGTCGCTCACTCGATAATCTACCCCAAATGTCCACGCAGGATAGTCAAATTTGGCGGTACCCGGCGCTGTGCAAGGGGCCTGGGCTGCGGTCTTGCCCGCGTTAACGCCTACTGTGCATTTTTCCTGATCGTCGGGCAAACGCCAGTCATTGGTGCTACGACGATCGATGAAGCGCTTATCCCAAGTATACCGCAAGCCCCCTGTGAAACGCAAGGCATCCGTTGCATTATAGTTGAGCTGAGCAAACGCGCCAAGCGAACGAGAGCTATAGCTACTAAGGGTACGGGCCGCTGCGATGCCGCCGAGCACAAAAGCACGAGATTGCTCAGTGCCTGATTCCTTGAAGTAGTAAACGCCCGTCTGGTAATCCAACTTACCGGTTGTTCCGGCAAACTGAATTTCTTGGCTGAACTGCTTATTCTTATACGTGCTGACAAAGCCGGAACTCGCGTTCGTCAATGTCGGAATATAGGGGCTGACAGCAGCAAGAATAGTCGGGCCAGGATTAGGACCAAATGCTCCCTGGCAAGCAGCAAGAAGTGAAGGGACACCGGCAACACATGCCTGGAAGAAGGCGATGGGCGGGCTAGAAGCAACTGACGTGCTCGGAACACCTTGCAGATCAAGGCTGTCTGACGTCAGCGACGTGCGGTATGCCGTGATCGACTTGATATCAACCCCACCTGCATCCCATTCAATCGTAGCCGACGTTGACTTAACCTTGTTCTTGTTCGCCAGCGTATCGATTTCAGGATCACCTGAACGGGGCTTTGAGAACGTGTCTTTCCAGTCGGAATTGGCGGCTGTGAATGCAGGAAGCTGTGCTGCCGTTACAAAGCGCGAGAACTCGGAGTTAATGAAGGCCCCGTAAGAAGGAGAGCTCAAAACCGCAGGGTTAATTGCCGCAACCGCAGTCGCATTGCCATCATCCTTATATTTAACATACTCACCCGTGACGGTGAACTTGATAGGCACAGCGCTAGGCTCGTAGCGCAGCGTTCCACGCATAACATAGTCAGAGTCGACGCTACCTTGAGGATATCCAGCGATCGCGTTAGGGAAATAGCCATCATGTTCGTGATAACGACCAGCGAAGCGCGCCGCGGCTTCTTCTCCAAGTGGGACGTTTACCACGCCTTCGATAACGCGCTGACTGTAGTTACCCAAGCCCAGCTTGATAGATCCTTCCGAGGCGCCCAGTTTTGGCTGGTTCGTCGTTAGGTTGAGCGCACCACCGGTGGTATTGCGACCAAACAGGGTGCCCTGCGGGCCACGCAGCACTTCAGCACTGGCGAGATCGAGAAAACCGAGATTGCCGACAATCGGGCGTGCTACATAGACGCCGTCAATATAAATGCCGACCGACGTATCAGACAGTGAGTTTGGGCTATTCTGGGCCTGACCGCGGATCGCAAGATAAACGATTGAGGCCGGGCCGGTGCCGCCAGTGCTGATGGTCAGGCTCGGAGCGGTGCGAGCAAGATCTGTAACTTCCAGAACCTGCTTCGAAACAAGTGCTTCTGAATCGAGGGCAGTGACTGCCACAGGAACGGACTGCAAGTTTTCACTGGTCTTGCGCGCCGTCACAACAATATCGGCAATTCCGCCCCGGGCTTCTTCGGCATCCGCCTGGGCAAAAGCCGGAGCCGCAACGCTCATCCCCATTGAAAGCACCGTTGTCGCCAACAACGCGCCGCGAGTAAATAAGTTTTTTATTACATTTCCTCTCCCTAACACAATTACCAAGCGCCTTTTGCAGGCTGCCAAATTCAAAACATGTATATCATCAACTGGCAGAAACCCTCACACACTCCGAGACTTGGATTATGCTCAAAGAATGATACCTAACAAAGAGCCCCTGCACCTATCTAAAGGTGGGCAGGTGATCGGGCATGAAAAAATTGAAGACGCTGTATTTCTGCAAAAAAATTCTTGCGAAATGCTTTCCTTCAGAGAGCCAACCCTATCCGGCGACCATCCTTAATGGCCTCATCAGTTGCAAAGGTGCTCCACCGAGCCTCGCGGGCATCACCAATAATATGAACCTCTAGCCCTGTCTCCAACAGCGCGTGATAAAGTGCTTCCTGCGGTGGCTTGGACGTGATCAGGATGATATTGTCGACATCCTCCAGCACGTTCACTTCACCCGTGAAATTGTTGGTAAGCGTCACATTGGCAGGGCCAATCTTGCTCAGCACTGTCTGCGGGAAGAATTTGACCTTGGGCAAAAGGCGCTTGCTGATGACCTTGTTGAGACCCAGCTCCGTGACCGACATGGCCAGGCCGCTGTCGATGGTCACAAAGGTAATGTCCTTGCCCTGATCCGCCAGATATTCGGCGATGCCGGGCCCGACCTCATAGGACGTGTTGTCACAAACAACGATCTTTTTGCCGACGCGGGCGTGTTCGAGCATCAGCTCTTCAGGCGTGAAGACATGCTCATAATCCGCACCCGGTATCGCCGTGAGCTGGTTCTTGCTGACACCATTTTTCGCATAGCGAGCGCCTGTTGAAACGATCGCGGCGTCCGCCTCCAGTTCGCGGATCAGGTCAGGTGTTGCTTCGGTATGGAGGCGGACATCGACCCTCAGCTTGGTCAATTGAAGTTCGAGCCAGCGGACAATGTCACCACGATCTTCGAGGCCCGGTAGCTTGGCTTGCAGGCGGACGTGCCCGCCGAGCGCCTCTGACTTTTCGAGCAGAATGACATGATGGCCACGCTTTGCCGCAACCATTGCCGCCTGCATGCCCGCTGGTCCGCCCCCTGCGATCACAACCTTTTTCGGAACAGACACCCGCTCGTAGGGCGGTTCATGCTCAAAACTGATGTCAGGATTAACGGTGCAGCCAACCGGATGGCCGATGCAGGATCGAAGGAAACAGCCTTCCAGATCACCAATACAGGCGCGGATTTCCGCATTCTGGCCATTGCGGGACTTGTTTGCCCACTCAGGATCAGCAATCACTGACCGCGCGACGAAGATCATGTCAAGCTTGCCTTCGTCGATCAGCTGATCACCATAGGCTGCATCGAGAATTCGTCCGCCGCTGACCACGGGGATATTCACATGCTTTTTCACTTCGGCTGCCGCATAAACATGCGTGCCCTGCTCGCTGAGATAAGAAGAGGGATAGTGGTAGTGCGTCATCTGCGGCTTTTGCCCGCGCGCCGTGATGCGAAGCCAGTTGACCATGCCGCTGTCTGACAGCAGTTTCGACATCGCAACGCCTTCGGACAGGCCATCACCGCCAAGTGTGGTGTCATCAGCATTGAGCGCGACGCCCACCACGAATTCCGGTTTGCAGCGTTCGCGAATCCCCGTGATGATTTCCATCACCATCCGCATCCTGCTTTCCAAACTGCCGCCATATTCGTCGGTGCGAACATTATATAGCGGAGAGGTAAAGCTTTGCAGCCCTGCACCGCCGCCAATGGGGAATTCAAACCCGTCGGCCCCGGCCTCTTCGGCATGTTGGGCGGCAACGATGTGGGATTCGATGAGTGCCTTGACCTCTGCCGTCGTCATGGACCGTGGCTGGCTGTCACTCAGCACCGTATGAGGAGCCGCGCCTGACGCTTGTGCCTGGGATGGGTCAGCCTGCATCCACACCCCTTGCACCACGATTTTGGTATCGTGTTTGTGGACCGCATCGACGATACGCTTGATCGCGGGAATGTGATCGCGGTTATAGGCTTCAATGAACCAGCCGGGCGGAACAAGTGGTGCCGGGACGACCTGACAGCTGGCAATCACCATGAAGCCGCAACCTCCTTTTGCGCGGGCTTCAAAATAGCCGACCTGCCGGTCGGTGCCGATGCCGAGCCCCACCATCCCGTGCGGAGACATAAACACGCGGTTGCGAAGGATGAGACTGCCGATCTTGAAGGGACTGAACAGATGTTTGAACGTGCTCATCAGCCTTGACTTTCCTTATCGTTGAACTGGATCAGAAATGACGTATCCGCCGCCGCGTGGCGCAGCGGTATCGCGGCCTGATAGGCGCCCGAATTGTACCAGCGCGTGGCCCCGTCCTCATCTTTGAATTTCATGAAGATGATCGTCGTGCCGGGGAAACTTCCTTCCAGCACCTGCGGGTTTTCCGCCGTGGTCACTTCAACGTCATAACCAGCAATGCTCTGATAGCCGGCGGCCGCGTACAGACCGTATTTTTCCAGATCGCGTTTGTTCACGACCCCTACGAAATAGGAAGCCACTCCCCTCTCCTCCATGACCAATTGGCTTGGCGCAGAATGCTAACCAAATGCCGGTCGGCGGGAAGTCTGCTTCTTTTTAACGCGGTAAAGCTGGCAATGTGATGGATTGAAGAATGAAATCGATCACATGGTTTTGCCAGCGAACAATGCCATCATCTGCTTCAAAATCCAGGCCAGTGCTTTTGGACATGGCCCAGCTTTGCGTAAACACCGCAGAGGCCAGTGCAAAGACCGACCAGTAAAACAGAAAAGGGTCCTGCCCCGCGCGGAAATGCCCCTCTGCCACGCCGCGGTCCAGCAGCGGCACGATGCGTTCGGCGACAAAACGCTGCAACGACGGCATGTAGTTGGATCGGCGCGAAATATGCTCGCCTTTGTGCAAATCCTGATCGACCGTCATGCCGATGATATAGGGCCGCTCACGATAGGCCTGGATGATCCGCTCGATCATCACACGCACGGCATCGGGTGGAGACAGGCGGTCATAGTCCGGGTCGTCCAGCATGGCTCGCACTTCATCCGACACCCGGTCGAGTACGACGCTGTAAAGCTCTTCCTTGGACTTGTAGTAGTGATAAACGAGTTGCTTGGTCACGCCCGCTGCCTTGGCGATCCGGTCTAGCTTAGCCCCGTCAAAGCCGTGCTCCGCAAAATCATCGCGCGCTGCGGCCATGATCTTTTCGAGCGTGCTGGCAGGAGAATGAGGCGCAGACATAGGCGCGCGTTGCACCACGACGGTGCGCTTGACAATCCCTGCCCTTCGATAGGTGTTGAGCACGATGCTTTAGTGCCGGAGGCAAGCTAATCTGTTTTCAATTTGCAAATCGCAAGGAGTGGCCAATGGAAGCCTATATCTACGATCATGTGCGTACACCGCGCGGAAAAGGCCGTCCGGACGGCGCGCTCCACGAAGTGACGTCGGTTCAGCTCGTGACGCAGCTTCTTGAAGCCATGCGGGATCGCAACAATCTGGACACCTCGCTGTTGGACGACGTGATCATCGGCACCGCGCAGCCGGTTGGAGAACAAGGCGGCGTTCTGGCGCGCGCTGCCGTCCTGAACGCGGGATATGCCCAATCGGTCGGCGGACAGCAGGTTCATCGCTTCTGCGCGTCTGCTCTTGATGCAGTGAACTTGGTTGCCGCGCAGGTTCATTCCGGAATGTTGCAGGCGGGCATTGGTGGTGGCGTCGAAAGCATGAGCCGCACAGTCATGGGATATGACAGTGGCGCCTGGACGTCCGACCCCGATGTCGCCTTTCACAACTATTACGCCCCGCAGGGCATTGGCGCCGACATGATTGCGACGCTCGACGGCTTCACGCGCGAAGATGTCGATGGCTATGCCGTCGAAAGCCAGCGTCGCGCCGCGCAAAGCTGGGCAGAAGGACGCTTCAAGAACGCCATCGTGCCAATCAAGGACAGCATTGGTGCAGTCCTGCTTGACCATGACGAGCATATGCGCCCCTCAACCACACTTGAAAGCCTCGCAAAGCTGAAGCCGGCTTTTGAAGGCATGGGCAAAGGCGGTTTCGCCAATGTTGCCAAGGCGCGTTATCCGGAAATCGAAGAGATTTCCTATGTCCACCATGGTGGCAATAGCTCAGGCATTGTCGATGGCTCGGGCATCGTCATGATCGGCTCCAGGGAGTTTGGCGAAAATGCGGGACTGAAGCCCCGCGCCCGTATCCGCTCTTATGCGTCGATGGGATCGGAACCGACGATCATGCTGACAGCACCTGCGGACGTTTCGCTGAAGGCGCTGAAGAACGCCGGCATGTCGGTGGATGATATCGACCTGTTCGAACTCAACGAAGCTTTTGCCAGCGTCGTGCTGCGTTACATGAAGGCGCTCGATATTCCTCACAGCAAGGTAAATGTTTGCGGGGGCGCCATTGCTATGGGCCATCCGCTCGGCGCAACCGGCGCCATGATCGTTGGCACCGTGCTTGATGAGCTGGAGCGCACGGACAAGACCACGGGCCTGATCACTCTGTGCGCCGCCAACGGGCTGGGCACCGCCACCATCATTGAGCGCGTCTGACGCATCACATTTCAGGAATACACAACATGCGACATCTGAAACTCGTCAAGGCCGATGACGGCTTTGCAACCCTCATCATGGACAATGCCGACGAATCCATGAACCTCGTGTCCGATGCGTTCATCGCCGACATGATGGAAGCCACTGCGCAGATTGCGGCGGACGACAGCATCAAGGGCGTGATTCTCACATCGGCCAAGCCTGCCTTCATGGCAGGGGCGGATCTGAAGCAGCTTGTCCAGGGCTATGACACGCTGACCGTGAAGGATGCTTTTGCGTTCAGCCAGAAGGCAACGGCGATGCACCGGGCCATGGAAACTTCGGGCAAGCCCTGGGTGGCCGTCCTCAACGGTTTGGCACTGGGCGGCGGCTTTGAGCTGGCGCTGGCCTGCCACTATCGCATCCTGGTCGATGATCCGCGCGCTGTTGTCGGCCTGCCGGAAGTCAATGTCGGGCTCCTGCCGGGATCGGGCGGCACGCAGCGCCTTATCCGTATCGCGGGCGTGACCGCTGGAACTGACCTTCTTCTGTCGGGTCGCTCCGTCAAGGGGCCGGAAGCGCTGAAGTTGGGCATTATCGACGCCCTTTTGCCTGCGGACCAGATGGAGGCCGCCGCGCGCGCATGGCTGGCCACTGGCCCCGACGCTGTCAAGCCTTGGGATGTGAAGGGCTATGCCCTGCCCGAACAGCGCGGGCTCATCATCCCCGATTATTCGGCTCGAATGATGTTCGCGACAGGGGGCCTCGCCAAATCCGGCTATAATCTGCCGGCGCCAATCGCGATCCTGTCGTGCATCTATGAAGGTGCAATCTTGCCCTTTGACAAGGCGCTTTCGATTGAATCCAAATATTTCGCTAAGCTGCTGACCAGCCCGGTTTCGCGCAACATCATTCGCACGACCTTCCTGTCAAAGGGTGCAGCAGAGCGCGGTGCGCGGCGACCGAAAGACATCGCCAAGACCGAGTTCAAAAAGGTCGGCGTGCTGGGCGCTGGCATGATGGGGGCTGGCATTGCGCTGGTTTCTGCGCAAGCGGGCGTCGACGTCATTCTGATTGACCGCGATGTGGCGACAGCAACAAAAGGCATAGCCTATACGCAAACCGTGTTCGACAAGCAGATCGCACGCGGCACCATGTCTCAGGACAAAGCGGACGGCATTCTTGCGCGGATCACGCCCACCGATGATTTTGCGCTGCTCGACGGGTGCGACCTGATCATTGAAGCCGTGTTTGAAGATATCGACATCAAGGCCGAAACGACACGCAAGGCCGAAGCGGTTATCCCCGCGACCACCGTCTATGCATCGAACACCTCGACGCTGCCGATCACCAAATTGGCCGAAGCCTCGGCCCGGCCTGACCAGTTTATCGGGCTTCACTTCTTCTCGCCCGTCGACCGCATGGGTCTGGTCGAGATCATCAAGGGCGAAAAGACCAGTCCCGCGACGCTCGCCGTGGCGCTCGATTTTGTTGCCAAGCTGCGCAAGACGCCCATTGTCGTGAATGACAGCCGCGGCTTCTACACCAGCCGCGTATTCCAGACCCTCATTCACGAAGGCGCGGCAATGCTGGCCGAAGGTGTACCGCCTGCCGTGATCGAAAATGCTGCAAAGGCCGTGGGAATGCCCGTTGGCCCGCTCGCGCTTCTGGACGAACTGACCTTTGACCTTCCTCTCAAGATTGTCGATCAGGCGATTGAACAGGAAGGGGATAAGTATGTGTTGCCGGCGGGCGTCGCTGTCCTTCGAAAGATGAAAGCCTATGGCCGTTCCAGCAAAAAGGAGGGTGCGGGCTTTTATGATTATCCGGCAGAGGGCGGCAAGCATCTGTGGAAGGGTCTCGCCGACCTGTTCCCGGTTTCAAACGACTATGATGTCGAACAGCTGAAGCAGCGATTCCTCTACACCCAGGCCATTGAAACGGCCCGATGCCTCGAAGAAAATGTCATCGAGACCTCAGAAGACGGTGATCTGGGTGCAGTCTATGGTTGGGGCTTCCCCGCGTGGACGGGCGGAACCCTCTCCTTTATCGACACGGTCGGCATTGAAACGTTCGTTCGCGAATGTGATCGCCTGGCGCAGCTTTACGGCCCCCGCTTTGCGCCATCCGCCTGGCTGCGGGAGCACGCGGCCAAGGGCCAGGGCTTTTATTGATCGAAAGGGACAGAGATGCGCCGCGTCACATTCAATTCCGAGCACGAACAGTTCCGAGATTCTGTCCGCAAATTCATTCAGGCGGAGGTCACGCCCAATGTTGAGCGCTGGCATGAAGAGGGCATAGTCGACCGGGAGCTCTTTCTGAAGGCTGGGGCGAACGGACTGCTCTGCACCTGGGCGGAAGAGCAATATGGAGGCCTTGGCATTGATGATTTCCGCTTTGAGCAGATCATCATGGAAGAGAACGCCCGGCACGGTGATCTTGGCTTTTATATTCACCTGCATAGCAATCTGGTGGCGCCGTACATCGCCAAGCTGGGCACCGATGAACAAAAGGCACGGCTGATGCCCGGCATTATCAGCGGCGAGAAAATTCTGGCCGTTGCGATGACCGAACCCGGCACCGGCAGCGATCTCGCCAGCATGAAGACGCGCGCCGAAGACAAAGGCGATCATTGGCTGCTTAACGGCTCCAAGACCTATATCTCCAATGGCATCCTGGCTGATGTTGTGGTCGTCGCCGCCCGGACTGACCCGGGCTCGAGCCATGGCCTTGGCCTCTTCCTTGTCGAACGTGGGATGGAAGGTTTTGAACGCGGGCGCAAACTGAAGAAGATGGGGCTAAAGGCGCAAGATACGGCGGAGCTGTTCTTCAACGATGTCAAAGTGCCAAAAGCCAACGTGCTTGGTGAGCCGACATTGGGCTTCAAATACCTCGCCCGTTTCCTTGCGCAGGAGCGTTTGGCTGCGGCCATCATATTTCAGGCAACGGCGCAGACCGCCTTCGATATCACGCTGGATTATGTGAAGGAGCGCAAGGCCTTCGGGCAGCCCATCGGTACGTTCCAGAACAGCCGCTTCAAGATGGCCGAAATGAAGGCCGAGCTGGATGCGATGCAATGCTATATTGATCAGTCGGTGCTTCTGCTCAATGATGGCGAACTGACAGCAGAGGACGCGGCAGCGGCCAAGTTGCTGACATCCGAACTGGAAGCGCGTGTCGTCGATGCCTGCGTCCAGTTGCACGGTGGGGCAGGCTATATGGAAGAGTATCGCATTTGCCGGATGTATCAGGACGTCAGGATCAGCCGAATCTATGGTGGAACGTCTGAAATCATGAAGGAAATCATTGGCCGCAGGCTGGGCCTTGATGATCGCAAACCTCACAAATGACCATGCATGCTCTCGTCTGTTCAAAAACACGTCCGTTGGCGAACGGTTCACACCTATGGCTCTGACCGACGAGAGCATGAGCCCCCTTAATCGCGACAAACTGCTGAATTATGCGATCCCTGACGCGCGCGATGACTATGATCCGCGCGATGCCATTATCTATGCCCTTGGCGTGGGCGCGGGATTGAGCAGCGACGTCGACGAGACGCATTTCCTCTACGAACATGCCCTTCAGGCGTTGCCGACAATGGCGCTGGTGCTCGGCACGGCAGGTTTCTGGCCGATGGACCCCAAATCCGGGCTCGACTGGATCAACATCCTGCATGGAGAGCAAAGGCTGGTCATGCACCAGCCACTTGATCCAGCGGGCATCATATTGGGCGAGACCCGCGTGACAGATCTGGCCGACAAGGGGCCCGGCAAGGCCGCAATGATCCGGGCGGTCAAGACGCTGAAAAATCCCGGTGGCGAGATCGTCGCCGAAGCAACCGAAACCTGGGTGGTGCGTGGCGCGGGCGGTTTTGATGGCATACGTGACCTGCCTGGAGAGACGCTGCCTGCGGTTCCTGCACGCGATCCGGACTATGCGGTGTCCTTGCCCACATCGCTGGCGCTGGCGGCGACTTACCGACTTTCGGGCGATCGCAACCCGCTCCACATCGATCCGATCACGGCGCGGCGGGCAGGCTATGATCGCCCCATCCTGCATGGTCTCTCCACCATGGGGCTGATCGCCCGCGCGCTGATCCATGCCTGCGCACAAGGTGATGCAGAGCAGCTTCGCGAGATCGCGCTGCGGTTTACCGCGCCGGTCTTTCCGGGCGATACGATCTCAACGCATATCTGGCAGGAGGCCGACAGGCTGCACTTCCGCGCCAAAGCTGTCGAACGGGACGTTGTCGTGGCCGACAATGGTCTTGCTAGATTATCGGCGGCTTGAAGCAATAAGCGCAGATCTTGTTGCCATCAGGGTCGCGTAGATAGGCGCCATAGGCATGGGGGACGGCGCCGCGCGGTCCCGGTGCACCCTCATCCGCCCCACCAGCAGCAAGCCCTGCGGCATAAAACGCATCAACAGATGCGCGATCTGGCGCCTTGAAACCCAGGGTTGTGCCATTGCCTGCGGTCGCTGCAGTCCCGTCAATCGGCTTTAGGACCAGAAACTCGGCTGCGCGCACGCCGTAGGCGAGCCCCTGATCGAGAAAGTTGCCCAACCGCTGGATGCCCAGCGGTACCAGGACAGCATCATAGAAGCGCCCTGCCCGCTCCACATCATTGGTGCCAACGCAATTGTGCGTAAAAATGCCCATCAGCTTGCCCCTTGCGTAGCCGGCGCCCGCACCAGAAAAATGCAAATTATGGCCAGCAGAGACCCGGTCGAAATGATCAGCGACACCCCCTGCAACCCCATGCCGCCGGCAAACAACATACCTGCAAGCCCCGGCCCCATTGCCGCCCCTGCCCTGCCAAAACCGATGCCAAAGCCGGTGCCTGTCGCACGGACGTGTGGCGGGAACGCCATTGCGAGCAAGGCATAAAAGCCGACAGCCGCCGCATTGGAGAAAAAGGCCGTCAGCCCCGCAATCCAGCCCAATGTCGCCAGATCCTTGTGCTCCATGCCGAACAGGTTGAGCATGAGGAACGCGCCCCCCAGAGCGATAATCGTGGCCCAGCGCATCCCGATCTTCATCGCGACCAGCCCAAGCAAGCCGCCGCCAATCGCACCCCCGAGCATGGCATTGGTCAACACACCCGCGCCCGCACTCGGATCAAAGCCCATATCGACGACGAGCTTGGGGATCCATTTCACGAAGTAGTAATAGGCGGTGACATGGGTGAGGTAAGCGAGCGTCAGCAGGATCGTGGTGCGGATCAAGGCCGGGCTGAAAATTTCGATCAAGGCAGCACGCTTTGCAGCTGTTTCTAAATCGGGTAGCGCATCCAGGCCCTGCAATCTGAAGCGTGCAAGCACGGCATTGATCCGCGCCAGGGCCTCGGCAGGCCGCTTGGCATTGAGCCAGCCGGGCGATTCCGGGATCAGCCACAGGGCAAGCGGAATGCATGCCGCCGTCAACCCGGCACCCAGATAGAAAACGCTCCGCCAATCGCCCCCGCTCAGCAGTGCTTTTGCCGCCAGACCGCCAAAAAAGGCCCCCAGAGGATAACCAATGACCATCAAGGGAAGCACGAGATTACGGTAACGCGCGTTTGAAAACTCGGCCACCGTAGCATTCAGCGCCGCCAGCATTCCACCTATGCCCAGCCCGGTCAGCAGCCGCCAGACCGAAAGTTGCGTGACATTTTCGGCTTGCGGGGCGAGCAACATGCCTCCCGCCATCACCACCAGACAGCCCATGATTGTCGGCTTTCGACCGATCCGGTCGGCCACCCCGCCAAGCAGAATCGAACCGGCCGCCATCCCGATCAATTCCATCGACAGTACCCAGCCCAGCACGTCCTTTGGAACGCCCCATTCCTGAGCGATACCGGGGGCTGCAAAGCTGATCGACATCACGTCAAACCCATCCAGCGCGTTGAGCAGGATGGTCATGGCGACGGCCGCAATCTGCCAGCCGCCCATGCGCCCTTCATCAATGATTGTCTGCGGTGTCCGGGGCATCATCGTTCCTCTCATTTGCGCGGCAGGATAGGCTCCATCGGGGCAAGCGCAATATGGCCGGCGGGCGGGTTCTCCCCTGCGATGACAAGACAGTCCCTCGTCAGCCGCGCGTGGATCAGGCGCAATATGGCTTCATCCTGATCCGGTCCGGCGGCATCGATGAAGGAAAGGAGCTCGGCCTCTGCCTCCGCGACGTCTTTGACCCCCTTGCCCGTGAGAGCAGCGACATCCGCAATAAAGCTGTTGTCCCGCCACACCCGGTAATGGCCCATCTGCTTAAGGCTCCGGGGTAACGCAGCCAGAATGTTGCGCTGCCAATCCTGCATGCGGGGATGGTCGGGCAAGCGAAGAATATCGGCCTCCAGCTTTGCCAGAGCCAGATCTTCATAGGGCGTGGATTCTGCAGAGGGCAATGTCGGCCAGTCAAATTCGACGCCGATGATTTCGCCCATCGCCTCAAGACAGCGCCGGCCGATGACTGCAACCTGCACTTGTCCTTCCACCCAATCCCCACCGGGGCCTGTATCGTGCAGCCCGAACAAGGGGCCGTAATAGGCCTCGGTCAAAAAGGCGACCGTGTGAAAGGCCATCGCATCCAGATCGAGCGGCTTTCCTGACGCCTTGGCGTAATGCGAAAACAGCGCTGGCAGATCACCCATATTCTCGATCGGATGTCGGCCGCGGTAACAGGCCAGATCGCGCATCGGATCACCAATGTGCCCGATTTCGAAATCCATCAGGCAAGTGATGTTCGGCCCATCTGCAAGAAACTGGCCGCAATCGCCCGTGAGGAAAGCGAGGCCAGACTTGTTCTGCGGCACATTGCGTCGCAGCCAGCCAGAGGCGAAGGCGATAAACGGATCGGTGATTTTCAGCGTTTCCGACATGGCGTGAAAGCGCTCGAAATTGCCCAGCATGGCTTGCCTGTTGGTCGTCGGCATCTCTGCCCCGGCCGCGGCAAACTTTTCAACGGGAATCGCGTGCAGTTCAGCCAGCAACTCCATATATCGCAGACTGGCTTGCCAACGGTCCGGGCTCATGACCGAGCCGTTTTCGATCGCTTCCTGCATCAGCCCTGCATCACGGCCACCTTCCACCCAGGCCATGATGATTGTCTTGGGATCATCTACCCATCCCAATATCTCCGGCACGACCACAGCGTTGCGCCACAGCGTGTGCTGCATGTCGCGCTCATATTCCAGCGGATAGGGATGCGTTGGCCAGGTGCGCTCACCTTTGAGAAACAGGCGCTGGCGCACCCCGTTTCGGGTGACGTCGGCATGCATGATCGGACGCCAGCGGCGCATGCGGTGGATGGACACATCGGAACAGCCAAGTTCATTTTCCAGATAGGCCGCGATGCGGGCTTCTTCCGCTTCGACGTCACGATCAACGGAAAAATCCAGGTCTGACACCGCCGTCAATCCTTTTGCTCGACCGGGGTCATGTTGCTCATGAAGGCATAGAAGTCCGGCCCGAGTTCGGGCAGTTCCATGCCCAGCCGTTCTGCCAGATACAACGTCATGAAATTGGCGTTGAGCGACTTGTTTTCGGGCGGGATATTGCCAATTCCGACCTGACGATCAAAAGCGCCAATCGCGACCAGGGCCATGCGCAGCGCAACAACGACATCATAATAGTCAAGATGTTCGGCCTTTCGCCCCGTGGCGGCTTCCCAGATGGCAATGCTCTCGTCGCGCGTCGGCAGGCCTTCAAGGCGCGCTGCACCGAAGCGGCGGCTGAACAAGTCATCGAAATACAGCCACCACGCCAAATCGAGTTCGGACGGGCCAAGGGCCGCCAGTTCCCAATCAATCAGCGCATTGACGGAACCATCGGGCGCAAACATCACATTGGCCGGCGTGCTATCTCCCCACAGCACATTGATGTTTGTCCCGACGGGTTGGCGATCGCGGATGAAACGTACGGCTGCATCAACATACGGCATCTCCCGGTCTTTCCGGCAGCCGTGATACCAGGCTTCGATATGGCCAAGATACTGGTCCAGGCCAGGCTCCCCCCATTCGCTATTCGCAAGAAAGCCAAAGCCATCCTTTTGCCAGTCGATCCTGCTCATCTGAGCATAGGCTTCGATCGCGTTCTTCCAGCATATGCCGCGCTGTTCAGGCGTCATATCAACCAGCCAGCCTTCGCTGTTATAATTGGGCCGCTGGGTCGCAGACTGACCATCGACGCGTCCCATAACCAGGAAGGGCATCTCAAGAACCGACGGATCCAGTTCCATTCCGACCCATTCGGGGACTGGCGTGCTCTGCAGCCTGTCGAGCGCCGCGATCATATTGCCCTGCAAGGCCAGGCTGGAACCAAGGACGACTTCGAAATTCGTCGGCTGCCTGCGGACAACAAGGGTGCGCGATTGGGCGCCTTGTGCGCTGTCAAAATCGACGTCCACGAAGAAGATTTCCGCCGAGAAGCCTGAACCAAGCGAGACTTCCATCGGGCGGATGCGGACGTTGGACCAGCCGTCCACTTTGGCTTCCAGCCAGTCGCGCAGTCGCGACTGAACCTCTGCTGCGGTGAGTGCCATCCTAGAGCCCCTTTGCCGCCAATGCGCGCTTCAGCTCTGCAGCAAGCGGTCCCATATCCTTGGGGGCTGCACCATGGAGCAAGATTTCATCCGCACCCGCGTCAAGATAGGCCATCAACTGGTCTGCACACTGCGCCGCTGTGCCCACCGCTGCGCCTTCATCTATCCATTGTTGCGGAAGTATCTGGCCGACATCAACCAGTTCCTGACGGGTATAGGCTTGATCGGCAGGCTTGCCATTCAGGCAGGCAATTTTGGGATGGGCCCGGATCTGGTCGAGCACGCCCTTGTCCCATTCGTTGATCTCCACGATCAGATCGCCAAAGCCCGGCAGTTCGAAGTACGTAATGGCGCGGCCGCGCACCACGGCATCTTCTTCATCCTTGGGCAGATCAGGGGCAACGATGATGTTGTGATAGATGCGCACCGACATCGGATCACGCCCGGCCTTTTCGGCGGCATCGCGCACGATCTTGGTGCTGTTCTTGACACCCGTCGCCGAAACGAAGGGATGAAGCAGGACGCCGTCGCAATGCGTGCCTGCGAATTCAAGGCTCTTCGGGCCAATAGCCGTGAAGATGATCGGAGTCTTCTTGCCCTCATGCCGGTCGGTCAGCTTCAGCATCGGGAATTTGCCAAGCACACCTTCATAATTGACGGATTCCCCGTCCCACAGGCGGCGCATGATCGAAATGCAATCGGCCAGGCGTTCCATCGTGATGGCGGGCGCACCCAGCATCTTCATATAGGCAGGCACGGCACGCGCGAACATGACGCCAAACCGGTCTCCGCTCATCGCCTGCATCATATTCGCGATGCTTGCCGTGACGATCGGGTGGCGCATGGTTGCGTAAAACGTACCATTGATGCGAATCTTGCTGGTGGCTTCGCTGACCGCCCCGGCCAGCACGGCAGGCTCCTTCAGGGCGAAACGCTCCGAAATCCAGACAGCGCCCAGGCCGATCCGCTCGGCTTCAAAGGCTTCTTCGATCCCGCGGCGCGGATCATCCACGCGACCCGGAAGAATATAGGTGCCAAACTTGTCAAACAGTGCCTGCGCACCAGCTTCTTGGACCATCGAGGAATCCTCTTTTCAGTCGGTTCTTTGTCTCTGTCATCCGTTATGATCTCTGTCCATCAACCTGTCGCAAGGCAGGGGCGGCGGACAGATGAAGCGCGATTTTGGCCCCAATAGGAGACCGATTATGACCAGCTTGGAGCAGCTCGTAGCGATTGAAGACATCCGCGGCGTCAAGGCGCGCTATTGCAGGATGCTGGATACCAAGGACTGGGATGGCTTTGCGGCTCTGTTTACCGAAGATGTCGTCATGGATGTTTCGCAGGATACCGGCAATCCTCCGATCGTCGGCATTCCGGCAGTGCTCGATCAGGTGAAATTTGCCGTAACAACCGCGGCGACCAGCCATCAGGTCCATACCCCGGAGATTGCCCTCACCGGCCCAGACACCGCTGAGGGCGTCTGGGCGATGCAGGACAGGGTCGTCTGGCAGCCGGGCACGTCACCGCTGCAAGGCGTCGCGTCCATCACCGGTTATGGCCAATATCACGAACGCTATCGCCGAGAAGGCGGCGACTGGAAGATCGGCGCCCTTACCCTCACCCGATTCCATGTAGACATGCATCCGGCGTAACGATCAATCCCATTGCAGTTCAAGCGCGGGGACAAAGGTGATGTTGCCTACAAAATAACCAAGTTCAAAGCCATCCTTCACCCTGAACGATGGAATGGCTTTGAGCAGTTCCTCTAGCGCCACTTGCAGTTCCAGCCGCGCCAGATGCATGCCGAGACATTTGTGAATACCACCGCCCAACGCGATGTGCGCTGCCTTGCGATCAAAGCGCACTTCGGAGGGACTTTCGTGCATCTTGGGGTCCTGGTTCGCAAGTGGCGTGCACACCGAAACATATTCGCCCGGCATGATTTTCTGGCCGTGCAACTCGAGTTCCCGGGTTGCGATGCGGAACGCGGTAACAGGACCAAAGATACGCAGAAACTCTTCCACCGCGAGCACGATCTGGTCAGGATTGTCGCGCAGGTCCTGTTGCTGTTCGGGATGCCGCGCCAGCCAGGCCATGATGTTGCCCAGCATCGTCGTGACGGTATCAAGCCCACCCAGGAAGAGATTGAAACAGTGCCCAAGCACCTCCTCGTCATTCCATTTGCGACCTTCTTCGGCCTCGAACTCCAGGATCTTCGACATATAGTCATCACGCGGCGCCTTGCGGCGTTCGGCAATCTCTGACTTGAGATAGGCTACGGCATTGCGCACACCGCCGCTGCGCACTTCCCAATCATTGGAATGCAGCATGGCCTTTTCCCAGGAGAGGAACTCAGCCATCCGCTCCTGCGGCAGGCCGAGCAGGTCGAGAACGATGTAAATCGGGTAGCGCTCCGAAAACTCGTTCACGAAATCGCATTCCTTGCGATCCTTGAACTTTTCAATCAGATCCGTTGCGCGGCGACGCAGATCATCTTTCATCGCAGCCATCTTCTGCGGCGAGAAATTCGGATTCAGTGCCTTCCGGTAGAAATTGTGCATTGGCGGATCGACTTCTGTCGGCACGACCAGCCAGTTTTCACCGATGCTCTGCGACCACTGACCCATGCCATTTTTGGTAAAGTCATCAGCATTGCGCAGCATCGCTATCGTGTCTTCATAGCCGGTCAACAGCCAGCCGGGCTTGTCACCGGGGAAGATGTTGGTGACATAAGTGATCGGCCCCAGCGTGCGGTGCATTTCGGGGATAAGCGTTTCCTGAGGGCAATCCTTGACTATCTCGCGCGCAAAAAAGGGAAGCCGCATCGCTTTGTCGGCAGGCACATGGGCCGGGAGTGTTGTCGTCATAGTCTCTTCCTTCACCAGATAATGCGCATTTGCGCTGACAGCCTGCGACTTCGCAAGGCTTGCGCGCGCTCTTCGCGTGTTACAAATTTCGTGCTCTTGGGCAGATGGCTCGCGACTTCCGCCAGCTTCACCTTCTTGATTGTCGGCATCGGCTTTTCGCTCGCTTCAAACCAACGCCCCTGAATGGCGCCAGAAGCATAGCCGGCGGTATCCAACCAGTTGTGAACGCCTGGATCGCGCGCCGAAATGACAGTGCGGAACACGCCATCACCATCAACCACGCCTTGCATGTCGTTGAGGCTGGACTGATTGTTGTACCAGTCGGTCGTCTCATAAAGATCGTTCGTCAGGATGATCGACCAATAGCGATATTTGGCAGGCACCTTCACTTCGGTGATGAGCGCTTCATCATCCGTCAGTTGATATGCACCTTCATAGTAGAACTGCCCGGACAGCCCCGACATTTGCGACACGTCAAAAATCTTGAGGGCGTTGAGATAACCCTCGTCGCGCAATTCCTCCACATGGGTCGGGAATGCAAGAGCGCAGACAGCCGCGATGCCCGGCATTTCTGCAAAACCATGGCTGAGTGTCTGCGCCGAAGGACGCCCCTTCGGCTCATCCACATCCAGCCGCGCGATGCCAAAGCGCGGCTCGCGTTCCCCGCCCCAATCGCAGCCGACAATGCGGACCATGAATTTCTCGCATGATGCGTTCAGTTCGCGCCAATCCCCCGTGTAACCGGCCGGGCGTTCGGGCGAAATCACCAACTCGAAATGGCCATTGGAGTCCAGCGTCAAGGTGTCGAAATCAATCTGGCTGAGCAGCGGGTGATGCTTGCCGGTGCGCAGTGTATCCGGCCCCATCTGTGCCAGGATAACCATGCGGACCGTGCCGCGATCCCCCTTGAGGACATAGCTGCTACCCTTTTCGATCAGGCAGCTCTTGTAAATTGTATCAGCATTGGGCTGAAAGATGTTCTGAGCGATATTGATTTCGGGCACGAACATCGGGTGGCGACGATCCCCAACCAGGGCATCCGAACTCGCGCGCGCCACCCCTGAGAGAAGCAGCCGCATCGATTCCGCCATCACCTGAGGATCACTGCGCAACCGTTCCGGCACGCGTCCGCGCATGGCATCACCGAGTGGACGCAAACCGTCGATCAGCTTTTCCCATTCAAGACCATCGTCTGCCAACACAACGTCTCCACTCTTCCTAGCTGATTGGTCTTTGCATTCGTGCGCTGCCAGTAACCTTTCCCTCGGTAGGTCAAGACCGATGATGGATAGCCATGCTGCCGCTTTCAGCAGGGAGCGACGCGCTGTGAAATCAACTGACATGATGCTGGACGTTTCCGCTGCGGCTGGCTTGGGCGAAAAAATCCATATTTCTGCCACACTGCACCTGCCCGATGATGTGCCACAAGGCCGTCTTCATCTGATTTTCGCGCTGCATGGTGGCGGATACAGCCGCATCTATTGGCACCCGCCATTCGCCGATGACAGTTACAGCTTTGCACGCTGGTTCACGGACCAAGGCAAAGCCGTTCTCACAATCGACATGCTGGGCATGGGGCAGAGCAATAGGCCGGAACCCGAAAGCCGACTGTCAACCGAGATCATCGCCGCAGCGCATGCTGATGCGTTGGCGCAGGTGGTTTCCAGACTGAACCAGCCACTGAGCGTGACTGGAATTGGCCATTCGATGGGAGGCATGATGATCATCGCACAGGCCGCCGCCCATCCGGCCTTTGACCGGGTTGCCGTGCTGGGCTGGGCAAACGAGCCTATGGTGCTGGGCGATACCGATGTGGCGACGCTGCAAGCCGACCTCATACCCAGTGGCTATCTCCCGACATCACGCGAGCCGATGCGAAAGCTCTTCTACTGGCCCGATGTGCCGATGGATTTGATCGAAGCCGATGAAGCACACGGTTCCACCACGGCAGCCTGTTTGGGCCGTGCGGCCCTGACGCCGGGCATCGTGCACGAGGCATCGAAGCAGATTCGGGTGCCCGTGCTGGTCGTGCAAAGCGTGATCGACACCAGCCCTTCGCCTGACAAGGAACCGGGCTATTTCGCCGGCGCTCCCTCTGTTGACCTGCAGATTCTGGAAAACGCCGCCCATTGCCAGAATTTTGCGGGCACCCGGATCTCGCATTGGACAGCTCTCAACAACTGGATCGATCAGCAAGGCTGATCGGCAGCGCTGTCAGGCAAAATGAAGACGGCGATACTTGCCCCGGAAATAGAGCAACGGATCACGGCGCGGCTCATAGGTTGCCTTCAGAACCTGACCAACAAGGATGAAATGGTCGCCCCCGTCATTAAGCGAATAATGCTGACATTCAAAGCTGGCGAGTGAACCGGTCAACACCGGTATGCCACCAATGCCGGGCTCCCATGGGGTGGCGGCAAAACGGTCCTCTCCCTTGCCGGCAAAGCGGTTCGACGTCGGCTGCTGGCCGATCTGCAGCACATTCACACCAAAATGTGGTGCGTTACGCAGCACGTCAGCACTTCCCGCATTGTTTGCGATGCACACAAGCAGCAATGGGGGATCGAGCGAGACAGAGGTAAAGCTGTTTGCCGTCAACCCGATGGGTGTTCCGTCGGGTGCAACCGCCGTCACGATGGTTACCCCGGTTGCAAAACAACCCAGGGCATCGCGGAACGTGCGCGCATCTGATCCGGTTTCATATCGTGCCGGGGCAAGTGGCTGCTTGCGCTCCAGGAACTCAAGCAACAGCCCGTTGAACACTTCCATGCGCTCTGGGGTCACCAACAGGTCGGCATCAGCGACCTCTGCAAATTCGGCACTGGGCAAATGTGCCACATAGGCTTCGGCCTGCGCGTTTGTGACCATATCGTTGAGGGCACCTCGCACAAACAGCACGGGAACTGCGATGTTGGCTGCAGCGTCCTCCAGCTGGGTTGCAACCGCATCAACATCGATCCGGTCCAACATGCGGATATCCCAATCGGGCGCTTCGGCGCCTGCAAGTCGGCTGTGCAGCCGGTCGCTGACAGCACGTGATGTCTCCGGATCCACCTCAGTCGGCTGATCCGCAATGACCAAACCAGATGCAAGAACGGCAGCATCGGAACCAAGGGCAATTGTTGCAATCCATCCGCCAAGCGTGGCGGCGACGATGACGGGGCGTCCTCCCAGCTGTGCAAGTACAGCCCGAAGGTCCTCGACATAGGACTGGAAGTCATAGCGAGCGTCTTCGGGCCATTCGCTGCCGCCATGACCGCGCAGATCAAGGTTGATGACGCGCCGTCCCGCCGCAACCAGCGCCGGCGATACCGGCTCCCAGACTTTGCGGGTTTGCCCCCCACCATGGATCAGCAAAACACTCGGCGCATCGGGATCGCCCAGATCATCAGCTTCCAGACGGATACCGCCAAAGCCCTTGAATCCGATCACAGTCATTGCGCGTCCTTCCTCGAATACCGTTCTAAAATGCAGCGCCGCGCATCGCAGGCACGACCGCTCCGTCAACCCTGATGTCGCTACCTGATATAAAGGATGCAGAATCAGAGAGAAGAAACTGAATTGTCAGCGCAATATCCATTGGCGTGCCCCACCGGCCCGCGGGTGTAGCATCCACCATGGCTTGCGCCCGCTGTCCGCGATCAGCCTCCCGTCGACCCATTGGAGTCCAGATCATGCCGGGCGAAACCGATAAAATGCGGGCGCCTGACCGGCCCCAGGCAATGGCCCGGTCTTCGCAAAGGCGAATGATCGCACGTTTGGTCAACGAATAGGCATGGCCTTCCATTGTCCCGCCATCCGCGTGGGCGAGGGCTGACAATCGGGGCTCAATCAGGCCCTCCAGACCAGCCTGCAACGGTGCGGCAAGCAACGCATCCGAAGCGTCATCCTGCGGCCCCAGATGCCCCGCAACAGAAGCGATCATCACGCAAGCCGTCCCGTGTTCGAGCAACGGCTCCATGGCGGCAAGCAAACGCGCTGGGCCAATGATGTTGGCGGCGATGATGGCGCGCCAATCCGCCTGTATAGGCGAAAGCCCGGCTGCATTGACAACAGCGCGTAACTGGCCCCCTTTGCCGACGAGATCCGCGAGGGCTTCGGCAACCCCCGATTGTGCAAGATCTCCGGCAAGAAAATCGGCTAAGACGCCTTCTTCACGCAGGGTCAGAGCCAGAGACTCAAGGCTCTCCGATACGACATCGTTCAAGACCAGCCGGTGGCCATGGCCCAACAGGCGCGCGATGGCTCTCCCCATCCCGCCTGCGGCGCCTGTGATGATGGCAACCGGCTTACCTGTCATTTGAGCACGCGAAGGACCCGATTGGCGGCTATGCGGCCAGCGATGCCAGATACACCGCCACCCGGGTGACTGCCAGCGCCGCCCAGATAGAGTCCGGGAACAGCAGGCTTCGGACCGCCAAACCCGGTGGCTGGCCGGTGAACGCCTGCGCGCAATGCCCCGAAATCCACATGGGTGACGCAGCCATTGGTGGCATTGAGCCGCACCTCGCGTTCGCGTGCGGTTTCCACATAGCGGCCAACCTCATGCTGGAAGCCGTCATAATATTCCGACACCTGCGCGATGATCGACGCCATCGTCTTGTCCTTGAGCGCGGGTGACCAGCCTTCGCGCGCATCCACAGCCATGGCCGGCAGATAGAGATAAGCGATCGAACAGCCCTCTGGAGCCTGGCTTGGATCGATGTTGGACAATGGACTGACGGAGACAGCGTGCTTTTCCGGAATGTCTCCACGCCGCGCGGTGGCAAAGCTGTGCCGCACATCGTCCGCGAGCCCGATCAGCCCGACGGCCTTGTTCAGATCGGCATCGTCATGGCGCATGTCCTGATGCTTCTTGAGCCGCATCGGCGCCTTCATCGCGACATTGGCGAGGAAGGGAGCCGCATTGGAGCGGTTGACCGGGATATGGTCAATGCGTTGCATCAACCGGCGCTCAACGGCGCCTGGTGTTGTCATGGCAAAGGTCGTTTTCGGATCGCTGGTCGCAATCACCGCTTTACCTCGCAGCACCCGGCCGTCCGACAGCCGCACACCCTTTGCGGCACCATCCTCTATCAGGATTTCGGCAACAGGGGCATTCAGCAGTATCTCTGCTCCGCTCTCAGTAATGCTCTTCGCCATGGCATTGGCAAAACCCTGCAAGCTGCCCACCGGCTTGCCTGTGCCCAGCCGATGGGTAACGGCAAAGATCATATAGGCGGCAGCATTGCCATCCTCATCAACCGGCCCTGCCCCGGCGGCGATACCATTGAGCAACGCGATCGTCGCAGGGTGTTCGAACCATTCGCACGCCACCTGATCGGATGTGCCCTTGGAGATGGCGAGCAACTGATCTTTCAGTTTCACATTGCGCACAGCACTCGAAATCATCTTGGACAGATTTTTGAAGTCCGGCCTTCCCGGCTCAGTCATCATGATGGGAAAGCCGATGTCCATCATCGCGTCCATCACTTCCATGAACTTCAGATATTGTTTGCCGTCGCCCGGATGGATGCGCGCAATATCATCCGCTGTCCGCTTGTAATCCCGGAAAAGTGCGATCGATTGGCCATCAGGATGCAGATAGGCATAGCTGGGATCCGGATCGATTGTTGTCAGACCGTGGCGCTTCAGTTCCAGATCTTCGATGATGCCCGAGCCGCGCGCGAACAAAAGTTCAACCGCACAGGGCGTGACCAGATAATCAGGCGCTTCGGGGATCATATAACCCGAACTGGTCATCCCGCCGACCTTGTTCATCCGCTCGACAACGACGACCTTCTTGCCCGCCCGGCTGAGATAGCCCGCGGCAGCCATGCCGTTGTGGCCAGCTCCGACAATTACAGCGTCATAAATGTCAGTCATGCAGACTTCTCCTCTAGCTTGGCAATTTCCCCGGCGATGGCGCGTGCCGCAATCCAGTAGCTGACGATGGCGAGCAGCAGGAACAGGCCAAGCAGCAGCAAAGCCTGCTGCAAGCCCGTGCCGGATGCTGCGGCGCAGGCAGGCGTCGGTGCCCCGGCCTTACGCGCCAGACAATCGGCAGCATAGCCCAGACCATAATGACGGTTCGCCAGCCTGTCGCTCATCCAGCCGAGAAAGGCCGAACCAAGCCCAAGCCCGAAGACCGTCTGCCCGAACGCATGGATGGCAGCAGCTGTCGCCCGCATCCGGGGTTCGACCAGTCTTTGCGTCACCGTCATGATCGTCGGGAGAAAAGCATAGAGGCAGAAGGTGGCGGCGAACAGCAACACAGCCATGATCCGCCATTCGTCCTGATAGATGGCGGCGAGAAACAGGGGCAGCGCCAGCATGGACGCAAACATGGGGAGCAAGCCGTAACGCTGGTGATGGCCCGTTGCGAACCTGTCTGCCAGCATCCCCCCGACCACGCCGCCCAGCGCCGTTGCCGCGCTGAATGTAAGGGCAAAGGTGATTGCCGCATCCTTCAGATCAAAACCAAAGCGGCGGACGAGCAACGGGATGAGAAACAGATTGAGACCAAAGCCGACCAGCGCGACGATACCGCTTCCAAAGGTGAAGGTCACAAATGCGCGCGACGCGGTCACCCGCCTGAGCACGATGCCAAAGGCCGGAGCCGCCTCCCCTGCATTCTTGCGTTCCGGTTCCCGGATGGTCAGCCAGAGCAACAGGGCCAGCAACAGCCCCGGCGCGCCCATCACCAGAAACGCCATGCGCCAACCGTGGTTCTGGGCGATCCAGCCGCCACCAAGCGCGCCGATCGCTCCACCGAGGGAAACGCCGACCGCGATCAGCGAAAACACCGTCGCCCGCTTTTCGGGCGCAAACCGGTCAGCAATCATTGACACGACCGGCGGCGTAAATCCCGCTTCGCCAATGCCCACGCCCATACGGGCCAGCAGCAAATGCCAATAACTCCCCGCAGCGCCAGACAGCATCGTCATCGCAGACCAGAGAGCCGTTGCTGTCGCGACGATACCAACACGGCTCACCCGCTCTGCCAGCCGCGCCAATGGGATGCCGATCCCGCCATAGAAAAGGGCAAAGGCTACGCCGCCCATGATACCGAGTTGCAGATCAGACAGACCAAATTCGCGCCGGATGGGCTCGCCCACCACCGAGATGATCATCCGGTCAATGAAGTTGAACATGTAAATGGAGCCGAGCAGGAGGATGAACCACCAGTCCCGGCCCGAAAAACGTGTCATGCTTTGGTGCCTGTTGCAGCCCGCGCCCGTGCGTCAGACATTTGGGCGACAACATGGACTGCGATCATGCACATGGCCATGGTAGCGGTGCCCGCGGCCCAGACCACCGGCGTGGACCAACCGGAATTGAGCGCGAGCGACACAGGCGCCGTGGTTGACCCCAGGGTAGATCCATAGGTGAAACTCGGCAGGATCAGCAGCCATAGCCGCCGCATGCCTTGCAGGTGAGGCATGAACAGGGTCAATGCCGCGCCCAGCACAAAACCGTCCGTTGCATCGCAGAAGGAGAACCACAGTGGCGATCCGAAGACATGATAGGGTTGGTTTCCATAGAATGCGCTGAGCCCCAGCCATTCACAGATGGAAACCGCGAGCCAATCAACCACCACGGTGCCCGCAAACAGCATCCAGATCTGGCCCTTACGGGCTCCGCCTTCGATCACACGCCAGGTCAGATAGGCAGAGCCTCCAAAGAACCACGCATAGCCAAGCGGCACGAACCAGGGGATAGTGCGATCATAGGCGCGCATGAACGCCAGCGGGTTTTCTGCTGGATACCAATAGAGCAAAGTGTTGTCGAAGATCGGTTCGATCATGACCGAGGAAAGCGCCGTTCCCGCAAAGATCAGCGGCAACACCCAGCCCTGTCGCTTGCGTTCACCGCCAAAAGCCCACCACAGCAAGAAGCCGGTCATGATGATCGTTGTACCGACCAGAAAAATCATGCCCGCAGGCTCCGGTGCTGGCATAATTGGCACGGGCACTATGGTGCTTTCCATGATTGTCATCCTCCCTGAAGTCACATGACGCAGCGTCTGGCGTCTGCGTTCGTGGACATGACCTTCCCTTCGGCAGGTCATGAACGAACCATGATCTGGCTGGCGGATATCAAGACGAGGAGAGTGAAATGACACGAAGACTGGACGGACGCATTGCCATCGTGACCGGGGCCGCCGGAGGGATTGGTGCAGCTTCGGCAGCGCGCCTCGCCGCAGATGGCGCGACCGTCATACTCGCGGACATCGACGCAAACGCTGCCGAGAGGGCTGCCTCAAGCATCCCCGGATCGGTCGCACAGGCCGTCGATCTGACCGACGAGTCCTCCGTTCAGGCGCTAGCCAATTCTGCCATCGACCGTTTTGGACGCATCGACATTCTCCACAACAATGCTGCGATCCAGAACGACATGCAGCGGCAGAAGGATCTTGATGTCGTCAACCTCGACGTCGCAGCCTGGGATCAGGCGATGGCCGTCAATGTGCGCGGCGCGATGTTGATGAGCAAATATGTCATCCCGCACATGATTGCACACGGCGGCGGGTCCATCATCCACAGCGCATCGGGCTTTGGCGTACAGGGGGAATCGACGCTGACGGCTTATGGCTCGTCAAAGGCTGCGCTGATCCATCTCAATCGCATGATCGCGACGCAATATGGCAAGCAAAATGTGCGCTCGAACTGCATGGTCATCGGCTTCGTGCTTACCCCATTGGCAATTGAGTCAACGCCTGATGTGGTGAAGGATATTCTCCTCTCCCATCATTTGACGCCGACGCTGGGCGAACCCGACGACATTGCCAATCTGGTGGCCTTTCTTGCGAGCGACGAAAGCAAGTTCATTACCGGCGCAGCTATCCCCATTGACGGCGGCGTGACAGCACACCAGCCGAGCTATGCGGATTTCCAGAAGCTGTTTGCGCAAATGGGCAGCGGGAAGCTCTAACCGGCCAGTTCAGCGAGGCGATCCATGCCGCGGATCGGGTCGGTAACCCCGTCCCATGTCGCATGGGCCTTTTCCATGAGCGCCAGTGAGCCGAGCATGGCAGGCGAAAGTTCCATCAGTTCGACATAAGCCCCATTGCTGGCACGGGTATCGAACAGGCAGAACCGTTCGCCGGAGGGCATGGTACCGCTATAGGCCACTTTGTGCCCCGCAGCGGACAGGCGCGCATGGCCTGCATCAAAATCGGTGCGGGGCATGACGTGATGAAGCCCTTCGCCGTGTTCGTTGAGAAAGTCCCGGAACGGTGACGCCCCGTCATTGGTCTGCTCAAGCAATTCGATCAGCACACCGCCCGAAAATCCGAACCCCACGCGCATCGAAACCTCTGTCGGCGCGCCATAATAAAGCTGACCCGGCAGCACGGGTACGTCGAACACGAAAAAGGGCCCCGCCCCCAGATCGCGGGTCCAATGCAGCAGCGCAGCATCAAGATCGCGCGTAACATGGCACAGCTCGATGATCGATCCTTCAGCCTGCATTGGACCAGCCTTTCTCATGCGTGCGTTGCGCAAAAGCACTTGCCCGCGCCGCGATCTGGGCGCGGCGACCATCAAGGTCGACGCGCGGAATATGTGCAGGGATCTCACCAATCTTCACCAGCTGCACGTCGCGGATCATCTGGTCCAGCGGCGTTTCATCGGGCACACCTTGCCAGCGCGCCAGCATCCAGCCTTCGTGCAATCCGCAGGTATCGATCCAGTTCGCAATGCCAGGATCAGCCAAGGCGATGGCGTAGGTAACGCTGCCGTCAGCATTGGGCGTGACCTGCGACTTGTTGAGGCTCGCCAGCCGGTGCATCGGGTCTGGCGCGATCGTCCAAGGGTCCGTGATCTGGAAACCGGTATAATAGCTGCCCACCGGATCAAGCGTAATGAGCACCGCTTCATCATCGCCGATTCTGTAGCGCCCGCCTGCCAGATAGCCCCAATTTCCATCGCGCCCATTGGGACCAACCAACCTGTTGGGTGCTGGCAAGCCCAGAAAATCATTCTTGAACCCGCTCCAGAAAGTCACCCAGGCAGGCATGTCCGCGATGATGGCGGCAGCGATTTCATCTTCGCAGCGCGCCTTCCATTCTGCAGGCGGATCAAGCCGCCGCACCGCGACGACGGCGGGATGCTGGTTCCAATCGGCCTGACTGTCGCGGGTGTAGATCTGGATGCGACCCGGTTCGGTTTGCAGATGCAGCGGACCACCCGCTTGCGGGCCGACCGTGACCGTCACACGACCTTCTGCGTCGCAAAACGGCAGGAGCTGTTGCAGCGTCAGTGCCCCGATATTGCGACCCAGCCCCGCATGATGCTCAGGCTCCATTTCGATGACGATGCTGAATTGCGGGGGATTGGCGGAAAATCGCAGATCGATTTCATATTGCCCCGCGCCATCGATCGGGATTTCGCGGTTGAAATTGTCGGGATTATCCACCGCAACCGCTGCACCATGATAGACATGACCGAACCAGTGACGCGGCGGATTGGAAACATTCCACACGACCCGCGGATCCACAGTGTCGCCATTGGCTTCCCGCATTGCAAGCGCCAGCACCCATTGATCCAGCGCATTATCGAGGCCGAGCGTTCCATCCAGGGTCTGCGCCACCGGGTCCACCCGCATGGCCTGACGGGCCAACTCCCGCGCTGCGCGCACATCAGACCGTTCGATGAGGCGCAGAGCCATTCGCTCAGCGGCCTCCTGATCCGGGGTATAGAGCGGATTGCTCATGATATGGTGCCGACGCGGCCCCCTTCGGTGAAAATCGTGCTCCCAGTGGTGTAGCTCGATGCATCGGACGCAAGCAGGATCGCGGCACCCACAGCTTCATCCGCTGCCCCGAAGCGTTTGATGGCATTGCGTTCGGCAAGCCCTAGCCCTTTGTGGATCTCCGCTTCCTGACCGTCTGGGCTCATTGAGCCTACGCACAAGCAATTGACGCGCGTTTGCGGCGCCTGTGATTTGGCGAGTTCACGCACAAGGAACAGCAATGCCGCTTTGCTCACGCCATAGGCCACCGCAGGCGGGATCGGCGTGAAGCCGCCACAGCTCTGCACCGAGATGATCGACCCCTTTCCATGCGCCTGCATGTCGGCTTCGGTCATTTCCGTCAGCCACCACGTCGCCATGACGTTGACGTCCATCGCGGTTTTCCAGACTGCGTCCGTATTCGCCCACAGCCCGCCATCATGGGCGTAGACTACGCCTGCCGCTGCATTGTTGAAGATGATGTGGATCGGACCAAAGGCCGCCCGCGCCTTTGCCACCAGATTTTGCAGATCGGCTTTTTGGCCGGCATCCGCTGCAACAGCCAGTGCGCGGCCCCCACCAAGCGCATTGATCTCTGCCGCGATACGATCGAGGCGATCCTGCGAACGCGCTGAAATCACGACATTCGCGCCGAGTTCGGCATAGGCCTTGGCAACATGCTCGCCCACACCGGGGCCAACGCCGGTGAGAATTGCGGTGCGGCCATCGAGACGGAATCGGTCAAGTATGCTCATTCGGGCTTCCCCAGCAGATGACCGAAGCGGCCATAATAATCTGCCATTCGCGCGCGCACTTCATCAACATCAATGCCATATTGCTCCGGCGAGTGTTTATGCTTGCCCATGCGCTTGGCCGCCGGATTGTCGGCAAGGAACTGGTCAATTCGCGCTTTGTGATCATCGGAAAAATGCAGGCCGAACTTGTCGTAAATCCGCTGAATTGCGCCTTTGGGATCAGCGACAACATCCTTGTGCGCCAGATCGATGATGCGGCTTTCAATCGCCGGATCGGCGCGCGCGGCAAGACCATTGTTCATGGCCGCAACCCAGGTTTCCACGACATCACGGCCAATCGCAGACTTATCCTTGTCACCACCAAAGGCGGCAAGAAAGCCTGCGATGAAACTCGACAGTGACGAGAAGGTGAGCGCGGGGTCACGGTGCGTCCACACCAGCATCGCGCCGGGATAGGCCTCAAGCAATGCAGGCAAATCAAACAGATGCTGGGGGGATTTCAGCGTCCAGCGTCCTTTGGGGCCTTTCCACTGGAAATTCTGAAGCAGGCGCTTGTGCGAGACATATTGCCCCACCATCCGGTTGTTGCGCTGCCACTCTGCAAACTCGGGCACGCCCAGCTCGGCCGCGAAATTGGTGCTGGCAAAATGATATTGCATGCCGTGATTGCATTCGCCCGGCTGGGTACAATCGAACCGCTGAATGTCGAGCAATTGCGGCGCGTGCTGCAGCCAATTGTCATACATCGCCGTCACCTGCGCGATGCGAGGATCACTGTCGAACGTTGCGGCGTCAGTCGACGGCCACGGAATATACCATTCCCACTCTCGCGGCGCGCGGGCATCGGGATCGAGGCACAACAGATCATAGCTGATCGTCGTGCCCGTGCGCGGCAGACCGATCACCACCAACGGCGCTGCAATGTCTTGCGCGGCAATATCCGGATGGCGCTTGTCATCCTCCACAAAACGCAATCGGGTTGAGAGCTGGCCGACAATATTGTGCGTGGCGATATGGCGGAGCTGATCATTCGGCCCCATCGCCTCGACGGCCGCGACGAGACGCTCGAGCCCCTCCTGCCAGCCGGTGTCAGGACCGAAATCGGAAAGCCCCGTGACTGCCCGTGCTGCGGCCTTCAGGCCTGCGACGGTCAGCGGTTCGCTCATCACGCCATCGCCTTTTCCATGAAGTCGAGCAGATCGGCATAATGTGGCTGATGGATCAGTCCGCCGCCCGAAATCGAAATATTCTCACCGGTAATATAGCGGCTTTCATCCGATGCGAGGAAAGCGACCAGCGCGGCAATATCATCGGGTGTGCCAAATTCCGGCGTCAGCACATGGCGTTTGATGATTTCCTTGAGGCCCGGCACCGTCTTGTCGAGGGCTTCGGTCAAGACCACCCCCGGCGCGACAGAATTGCAACGGATATTCTGTCGCCCGTGCTGGGTCGCGATATATTTGGTCATGGTGATGATCGCGCCCTTGGACGCACCATAGGCTATCCGCGCCAGATCTCCCGCTGAACCACTGTTGGACGCGGTGTTGATGATGGAGCCGCCGCCACCGGCAACCATGTGCGGAATCGCATATTTGCAGCCCAGCAAATATCCGCGCAGGTTAATGTCGATGATCTCGTCCCAGATATCGACGGGGATTGTCACGGCGTCCGTATCAAGCGGGTGCTTGGCCGGATCCGTCATCGCGGCATTGTTGTGCAAAATGTCGAGCCGTCCGAAATGGCTGACTGTCTGTTCAACCATCGCTTCAATCGACGCCGGGATCAGCGCATCAAACTGAACGGCGAGCGCCGCATCGCCAAGTGGCTCTGCCGCTGCCTTGGCCGCATCCAGGAACACATCTGCAATTGCAACCTTGGCCCCTTCGGAAACCAGACGCCGCGCCACAGCGGAACCAATCCCGCCTCCGCCGCCAGTAACAATCGCAACCTTGCCCTTCAGACGCCCCATGATCCTCACCCTCCGGTAAATTTCTTGTTGAATTCGACGAAGCCGATCAGGCGTGCCTTGCGATCGGCCTCTACCTGTGGCTGCTTTTCCTGCCCGGGACCATCCGGGACGATCTGGATGGGCTCGCCAGCCTGCAGGCCAGCCAGCGCATTATGTGTCACATCGGCGGGCTCATAGGCATTCGAAAGGTCAAAGCCTTCCGGCACCGTGCGCAGTAGCATGGGCGTCTTCATCAACGGCGCGGCAATGCCGATCACGTCGATGCCACGTTCATGATATTCCGCCCAAAGCGATTCCGCGAAGTTGATTTCAAAGGCTTTGGTGGCTGAATACATGGCAAGATTGGGTTGTCCGCCCAGACCCGCGCCAGAGGCCATGACAATGATGCCGCCTTTGCCCCTTTCCAGAAATTGGCGGCCAAAGCCGCTGGTCGCATCGATAAGGGTGGTGATGTTCAACCGGACCAGACGATGCGCACCTTCAGCGCCGTCCTCGAAAAAGCGCGCAAAATTATCCGCGCCTGCATTGGAGATATAGAGGCCGACATCGAGCCCGGACGCTGCTTCCAGAATGCGCAGTCCTGCGCCTTCGGCAGAAAGGTCAAGCGCCATGGCCCGATAGTCGATGCCGTAACGGCCCTTCAGTTCCTCTCCGAGTGCGGCCAACGCCTCCTGACGGCGCGAAATGAGGACCAGATTGATCCCCATCTCCGCCAGTTGGCGCGCGTAGCACGCCCCCGTCCCTTCGGAAGCTCCGGCGATGACTGCCCAGGGACCATATTTCGCGGCAAAAGCCTGAGCATCGAAAGGAAGCGGGGGAAGCTCACGCATGATCAGTCGTCCTTCTTTGCTGCAGCCATGCGCGCCTTGGCCGCTTCAATGCCCCGGAACACAGAAGTGCAATTTCCGGCACCCGCATAGAACAGAAGGAACAGCGGAATCTGGTCCAACTGTTCGTCGGTAAATTCACCGTTCGCCAGCGCGCCTACCATCTGGATTTCAATCAGATCCTGACGCCCCAGCATGGCCGTTGCGCCCAGAACCATCAGCCGCTTTTCGCGGATCGTGAACGCGTCATTGCCCCACAAATTGGCAAACTGATTGGCGACAATTTCCTGATTGAACGGCCTGTCCTTGTAAGGCTTGACCATTTCCGAGGTGCCGGGGCCATAAACCGCATCAAAAACCTCAAGGCCCTTTTCCCAGTTTTTCTCGCTCATCTAATCCACTTTCACTGTTGAAGAGGTTGGCCCAGCGGATGCTCCAACCCGGATGTCGAAAGGGCGTTGTCGATGATCATCTCAACCATCGGCAGGCGCGCACCAAATTTCGCGGCCTCTTCAATCGCGACTTCGAGGTCTTTGATCATCAAACCCATGAAGTAGTTGCGGATCGCCGTTTCCTGCTCATTGCCCGCTGCATCCGGGCGCACCATCATCGCCAAAGCGCCTTCAAGTCCGCCACCGCCATCTGGATCTCCAGAGAGAGCCAAGCGCATCTGCTGAAGATCGACGCCATAGTTGCGCGCGATGACCGCCCCTTCATATCCCGCACGCATGCACCCGAAATAGGTCGTGTTGCGCGCAATCTTGGCCGCCATGCCGGCGCCAGGACCGCCCATGTGGATTACGGATCCGGCAAAGCCATCGAAGATCGGCTTCGCCGCTGCCATATCGGCATCGCTGCCACCGGCCAGACAGATCAGCCCATTTTCACCTGATTTCGGTCCGTTGGTCACGCCGCAATCGATCAAGGTCACACCCGCATCGGCACAAAGCTTTTGAGATGTCGCGAGGTCAGACATTGAAATGGTGGAAAGCAGGATCACCGTCTGCCCCGGCTTGTTGGCAGCCAGAACACCATCCGGCCCGTCGAGCACAGCAATCGTCTGCGCTCCATTCAGAACGGCAATCAGCACACAATCCGAAGCAGCTGCGAGTTCGCGCGGGGTGGCCGACATGGCTGGTGCCCCCGGCACATTTCCGGCGGCTTCGGCCCGAACATCATAGATTGCCGACAATTGGCCTGATCGCTGAAGACACTGGGCGACACCGCCTCCGATACCGCCCAGTCCGATGACACCGCCTGACTTCATGATTCAAAACCTTTCTTGAGCCCGTTTGAGCCTTAACCAACGAGAATGTTCCGGATCGCTTCGCGCGCGCTCCGGTCGACGCCTGCATTATCAAAATAGCCTTCCAAGCCGGCGCCGTCGCGCCCGACCTCTTCCCACGCCGCTTCCAGATAGTCTGGGCGGACCCCGACCAGCGCTTCAATCTGACCGGGGCTCGGCAAGAAGCCATAGCTACCCATGAACCCGGCTTCGATCGTGCCCGCCCGAAACATGTTTTCGCCAAAAACCGCTGATGCCAAATAGTCCTGCATGATCGCGTCTCTTGGCACCCCGGCCAGTTCGAGCAGGAATGCGATCGCAACCCCCGTCCTGTCTTTGCCCGCCGTGCAGTTGACCAGCATCGGCACGCCGCCTGCCAATATCGTCTCAACGATCACCGGCCAATGCCGCGCAAGCGAACCCGGGATTGACCGATAGGTTTCCTGCATCGTTTCAATCGCGATTCTGGGATCAAGCCCCTTCAGCAGCCGTTCTCGCCCATCATGACCGAAAACCCGAAGATCGGCATCCACATCCAGCCCAAGCCAGTTGCAATCCGGCCCGTGCCATTGATGCGGAACCTCCGACCGCTCTTCAGCAGACCGGAGATCGAAAATGCTGCGAATGCCAAGCGCGCTCAATTCACCAAGTTGCGACGAAGTGAAGTTGCGGGGGCCTTCTGCACGAAAAAGCATCCCGGATCGCACGCGCCCTCCATCTGCCGGAAGGCCGCCAAGATCGCGAAAGTTGAGGCTGGTAATAGGTTCGCTCATTCATCCCACCGGAAATTTAGGAATGGCAGACGCCATCTGCTGATAGAAACCGGCGTCAAACCATACATGCTCGATATAATGGCCCAAGGACGCCCGCTCATCGGTGTAGGCAAAGCGCATCAGATCAGCCATGCCGCCGCGATACACGACCGGATGCGTGACCGGATCAAGCGATGCCATATGCGCTTCAAAATCGGCAAGGCCACCGTCTATCCGCATGCACACATGATGAAAGCGAATTGCGAAACTGCCGTCCGTTGGAAGAGCGTCGCTGTACATTGGGTTGCCATCAAGTGGCTCGATCAGTTCAATCTCTGTCCCAGCGACATTGGCGAGTGCAATCTTCAGACGATAGGGATGCGAATATTCCATCCCCGGACCGTCATTGGCAAAGACATAGAAGGAAGACACATCAAAAACATCCCGCCACAGGGCAAGCGCCTGATCCATGTCGGTGGTCACATAGGCATTCTGGTTGTGCCAAGCATTGCGGCGCGGAAACACCAGCCTGTCCTCCTAGTTATTGATGATCTTGCCACCATCGATGATGAGCGTGTCACCCGTATGATAGCGGGAGAGATCACTGGCGAGATAAACAGCGGCACCCCAAAGATCGTCGGGATTGCCGGCTCTGCCAAGCGGCGCCTTTGCAGCAACCATTTCGGCAATCATTTTTCCCACTGCCGGATCAGCCATCGTCATTTCTGTGATGATGAAGCCAGGAGCGATCACGTTGCAGCGGATGCCGTGGGGCCCGAGTTCGGCCGCGATCCCTTTTGCGAGAGCGGCAAGCGCACCCTTGGCGGCGCCATAATGCGTCAAGGTCGGCACACCCTGAAAGATCGAGCCGCTGCCGCAGACGATCATCGACCCGCCTTTGCCGCGTTCCACCATATGCTTGGCGACTTCTCGCAGCGTGAACACCACGCCATGCTGGTTGACATTGATGAGTTGGTGATAGGTATCGGCATCCATCTCAATGAATGGCTTTTGCGTAGCAATGCCGGCATTCGCGACGACAGTGTCAATCTTTCCCATCACGGAAACCGCCGACGCCACCCCCGCGACGATCGCAGCCTCGCTGCTTACATCCACCGATTCGGCATGCACCCGCACGCCCAACGCGCGCAACTTGTCCGCAGCAAGTTGATTTGCCTCGGCCCGCCTGCCCCACAGCACGATATCGCTTCCGGCCCGGGCGAGCCCTTCTGCGAAACCAAAGCCAAGGCCCGAATTTGCGCCTGTCACAAGCGCAACCTTGCCAGTGAGATCAAAGAGATTTTCAGCCATCAACCCTCTCTCGCTCTCTATGTTTTTTATTCCAGTGATCACGCTACGCCTCACAAAGCGCATCCCCCCATATCTTTCGGTAGGGCAAGGATGGAATTTCTGCAGTTTTAGGCAGAATACCGAAAAGGGAGCGGATCATGGCGAGGAACGACCAGAAAGGCGAAGTGTTCGACATTGTCGACATCCGCGCCCCTGTGCTGAGCGATGTTCAGAAAATGGCGCTCGCTGGCGCTGCGCAGGCCAGTTTTGATTTCTCTTCCGACGCCATTCTCGACACCGCAAAGGCGCAGACAGGGCTTTCCGATTTCGGCGCGATGGATTTTGTCGAACGACTGAACCTCTGGTGCCAGTGTGTAAAAGAGGATGAATTCCTCTCCCCTGTCTCTCATGCGGCCCTCTGGACGATGTTTGTTCGCTACGCGGCCGACCGGCTGCGTGTGGAAGACATCTGCAAGCGCCACCCGGAAATTCTGGACATTGAGATTGACCGGCCAATCATAGTTGCCGGGCCGCCGCGTTCGGGCACAACCCATCTACTCGGCCTGCTTTCAGCTGACCCGCGGCTGCGCTCACTGCCCTGGTGGGAAGCGATTGCGCCGGTGCCGACCGAGGCCGACGCTCCGACAGCTGACGACCCCAATCCACGCTGGACCAAGGCGAATGCGGGCTGGCAGCAGCAGGATGCGATGATGCCGCTGCTCAAATATATGCACGAATTTTCGCCCGACCATGTCAGCGAGGATATCGAGCTTCAGGCGCTGGATTTCTCATCCTATCTTATCGAATGGTTGGCGCTGGTCCCCAAATGGCGGGATTATTATCTCAGCCATGATCAGTCCGGCACCTATGCCTATCTGAAAAAGGGGCTGCAGGTTCTTACCTTCCTGAAAGGACCGAATCGCTGGGTCATCAAATGTCCGCAGCACATGGAACAGTTTCCGGTGCTCCAAAAGACATTCCCGGACGCGACCTATGTCATCACGCACCGTGATCCCGTCGGCTCAATCCGTTCGACGCTTTCAATGTGGCTTTATGCCGCTCGCATTCTGCGCACCAAAGTTGATCCCGAAGAGCCGAAAGCCTATTGGATTGATCGTTACAAGACGTTGCTCTCCCGCTGTGTGCGGGATCATGATTGCTTGCCGCCAGAGCAAACGGTGGACGTCTATTTCCATCAGTGGATCAAAGACCCCGATGTCATCTTGGGGGAAATCTATCGAAAGGCCGGCATCCCGCTTGACGCGGAAACGCTGGCAACCCTTCACAAATATCATGCGGACAATGATCCGGGCGTGAAAGGGCGCGTCGTTTTCAACCTCGAACGCGATTTCGACATGACGGCGGAGGAGATACGCCAAGACTTCCAATTCTACTTCGACCGGTTTCCAGTCGAACGGGAAGTCCGTTAACCCACACTCAGGAGTGCAATGAATATGCCCACAACCAACGTTGTCACCCGCGATGGCACTGTGACTGCTGTCGAGGCGCAGGAAGGCCTGTCTCTGATGGAAGTCATCCGTGACTCTGGCTTTGACGAGCTGCTCGCCCTCTGCGGCGGTTGCAATTCCTGCGCAACTTGCCACGTCCATATTGACGATGCCTCGCTCCCCAAACTGCCAAGCATGAGCGATGATGAAAATGATCTGCTCGACAGCTCGGAACATCGGAACGCCAACAGCCGCCTGTCCTGTCAGATTCCGATCACAGCAGACATGGACGGCCTGGTTGCCACCATCGCCAAGGAAGACTGATCATGAGTGAAGCGCTTACGGAGGTTCTTGCCTTTTTCGAAGAATGGAAGCCGTCCCTGCCTGCCATGCTCACATCAATGGAAAAGCGCTTCACCGATCAGACAGTCTGGGAAAATGTCGGCTTGTCCAAAACGACCGGGTTTGCCGAAGCCAAAGCCTTCATGGATGGTTTTGCGCAGATGTACCCGATCGAAACAGCAGAGGTGATTGTTCACCACGCAGCTGCCCATGGCAATGTTGTGCTTACTGAACGAACCGACAATTTCTTTGACAAGAATGGCAAACAGATCGTGTCGATCAAGCTGATGGGCGTGTTCGAAATGGACGGATCGAAGATCGTCGCCTGGCGCGACTATTTCGATACTGCAAAGGGCTTCTGATCTTGGCTGTGAAAACCCCTGTCTGGGCAGAGCTGCCCGTTCTCCCTGCAACCGAGCTTGTGCCTTTGGTGCAAGGCTGGGAATCGGCGGGCGTTGAAGGTGTGTGGGCCCCGCAGATTTTCGGTGCGCCGTTCACCACGCTTGCGGCAGCCGCTGCGGTGACAAAGCGCATCAGGCTCGGCACAGGCATTGCGCTCGCTTTCTCGCGCAGTCCGCTCGAAACAGCCTGTTCAGCCATCGACCTCGATCATATCAGCGATGGCCGTGCGGTTCTGGGACTTGGATCCAGCGCGGAGAGCCAGATCGAAGACAGCTTCGGTATGACTTACGGCAAACCGCTCAAACATATGCGCGAAGTGGTTTCGCAGGTTCGTGCTGTCATTGAAAAGGGACACACCGGAGAGCTTGGGCGGCTGGAAGGCGAATATCACACGCTTGATCTTTCTCACTTCCGGCTGGTGCGCCCTTCCCGTCGGTCTGCCATCCCGATCTATCTCCCGGCTGTGTTTGAAAAGGCATGCGAACAGGCCGGCGCGATTGCGGATGGCTTGCTGGGCCACCCGCTTTGGACGACCGGATGGCTGCGCGACCAGGTCGGCAAGCACTTGAAGACCGGCCTCGACAAAGCCGGGCGAGATCGCAGCGCCGTGGATGTGAATTTGATGATCTTCACGGTCATCAATGACAACCGCGCCGAAGCTATTGCCGACGCCCGCGCCAATATCGCTTTCTACACCCAATCCCCGCAATATTTGCGCTATTTTGAAGCCATTGGCTTTGGTGCCCAGGCACAGGCGATCCAGGCCGCCTTTGCTGTGCAGGACTATGAGGCGATGGCCAAGGCCTGCCCGGATGAGATGGTTTGTGCTATTACCGTCTTGGGCAGCGCCGACGACGTTCGGGCGCAAGTGGCGGAACGGGCCGCGATGGCGGACTCGATAACGCCGGTTGTTCCACAGTTTGGGATTGAGCCCGACAAGGCGGCACTTTACCGTCAACGCATTGCGGATCTGTTTTATGGTTGAGACTAAACCCCAGTCCCTTTGGTGGGCCGTAGCCCGGTCGGAAGAAGTGACAAACGCCAAGCCAATGAACGTGGATCTTGGCGATCAGCCCATCGTGCTGTGGCGCGATGCCAACGGCGTTGTCCGCGCACTGGAAGATCGCTGTCCGCATCGCCGCGCGCCGCTTTCGTTGGGCTGCGTTCTGGGCAACGGCATGATCCAGTGCGGTTATCATGGCTGGACATTCGATGGCGAGACCGGACATCTGAAGGATATTCCAAATCTGAAGAGCGGAGCGAAGTTCCCACCGATCTATCGCGCGCGCGCTTTCGCAGTGGTCGAAAGTGCGGGATTTGTTCGTATATCCAGCGACGCAGGCGCCATCCCGCCTACTCAGGCGGGAGAGACACTTCCACTTTCAGGAACAACCGAGCTCTCGCTCCGCCACAATCAGTTTCTGAACGCACTTTACGATGATCCTTCGCTGGTGGTGTCAATCCGGGGGGTGCGCTTTACGCCCTACCTCGCGACCGAGCTGATGGAGTCCAATGGCCGGCTGGTGATGGAACGGAATTGCCAATGGGCCGGACCGCGCTGGCCAGCGCCCTTCATCCCCGAATTCCCTGCGTCTCTCCGCATCTCGACAGAGCCCGAAACTGGCGAAAGCGAGCTTGTGCTGCGAGATGCGGACTTCAATGAATTGTTGCGTGCTGTCCTCTCACCTGTCCCCGCAGGACGCGATGTGACCCAAGTGCGCTGGCGTGCGAGATTGGCGCCTAAGAGGCCAAGGCTGATGGCCAAATTGATTGGTGCCGGCGCACCCTTTGCAGTTCTTCCCGCTGTCGACGCCACAGCCTTGCGCGTGCTGCGGCCCTCCGTATCCGTTCATGCCGAAGCGCTGCGGCAGAATATTATCAATCGGCGCACCGCCGCCGCAACCCAGGCTGCTTGAGGAGACGACCCATGCTCGACACAGTCCAGACCAACGACCACACTGACGGCTCTTTGGCTGAAGTCATGAAGCCCTCGAATTTTCAGAAGGCTGTTAACAGCTGGGTACCGCATGACATCGCGCTGAAGGACGCGTGGTTCCCGCTGGCACACAGCTTTGCGGTTGAAGCCACGCCTGTTCGCAGGTCGGTCTATTCCCAGCCCTTCTATCTGTGGCGTGAAAACGGCATCGCGGTGGCCAGCGAATTCCATCCCAATGACAGCGAGCGCGGCAGCAAGAGCGACTTCAGCGACGCGATGGGCCGTTACCCGGTGCTCGAACATTATGGCTATGTCTGGGGCTGGTATGGCAATCCTGCCAATGCGTCGCCCGATCACCTGCCGAGCATTCCCTATTTGCCGGCTGAAGGCAATTTGCCCAAGCATATGCTGGGCACCGTGCGGTTTGATTGCTGCGCGCCACTCAGCCTCGAAAACCTGATCGACCTGACCCATGCCGACTTCCTCCATGCCGATGTCGTCGGCGACGAGAAAATGGACAAGGAAACCGTCGAGGTTTTCCATGACAGCGAAACCATCACCATGGTGCGCACATGCACCAACAAGTCGGTCGCGCCGATCATGAAGCGCTTCGGCGGTGTGAAGGATGATGTTCAGCAAGTGCGTCAGGTGATCCGCATCTATCTTCGCAGCCATGCCGCCATTGCCTATGGCCGCTTCTCGCCGGGCGACAATGTCCAGCTCTTCCACCCATGCGTGCCCGAAACGCGGGACCGGACGCGGCTGGACTATGCGATGAACACGTCCAACGTCAAAAAAACCAATCCCTTCCGCTATCTGATGCCCAAGGCAAGCTACAAGGTCTCACGGCAGGACTCGTCCATGACGAGCCCGCAAAGCCCGCGTTACATGAAGCCGGAAACGCGCAAGGATTTGCACTCTCCGCTTGATGAAGCGGGACAGAAATATCGCGTCCTCATGCTCGCACTGGCCGAAAGACAGGCGCGGGGTGACTATGCGTATCGTGATAATGTCAGCGCTGATTGCAGCGAAATAATAGGATATGACGGCAAATGACGAAATTGACCAACGCAACGGGCGGCGAGCGCCGCTGGTGGGGCGTAATGCCTATCATGCCGGCACCTGCCATGGGCGGAATTGCCAAGCAGATGGAAGCTATCGGCTTTGAAGGCTGCTTCTCGCTGCAGATTTACGGCCCGCCGTTCGTGCCGATGGCCGCCGTCGCCGCGATGACTGACACCCTGAAGGTTTCGACCGGCATTGCCGTGGCAGGAACGCGCAGCCCGGTGGAAACCGCCTTTGCTGCGATGGAACTGGATACGATCAGCCAAGGCCGCTTCGTGCTGGGTCTGGGCACTTCACTCCATAGTGCGATTTGCGGCATTTATGGCGAGCCAAAGCGCAAGCTGCTCACGCATTTGCGCGAGGTGGTGAAGGTCGTGCGCTACGTGAACGCCAACGCGCACAAGGGCATGGAGCCGATCCACGGCGAATATTTCAACGCCGAATGGACCGAAATGATGCTGACCGCGCCGCCGGTGCGTGAGGAAATCCCGATCTGGATTGCCGCCCTCAAGGACAAATTGACAAGCCTCGCGCTGGAAATCTCCGACGGCCTGATGGTCCATGCACTTTGGACGGTGGACTATACCGTGCAGAAAAAGCCGTTCATCGAAGCCGAGCTCGCGCGCTTCGGCCGCAAGCGGACGGATGTGGAGGTCAACGCCTGGCCGTGGATCGCCATCAATGATGACAAGCAACAGGCCATCAATGACAGCCGCGCAACTGTGGCCGGCTATGCAGGCTACAAGGAATATGAGCCCTTCTTTGACGCGATCGGCTTTGGCGACATGGCGCGCGATTGCCAATTGGCTGCGGGCGACCATGGCGATCCGTCAGCAGTTATGGACAAGGTCAGCGATGAGATGGTCGAAGCCTTTGTGAAATGCGGGCCCGTTGACGAAGTGCTGGAGAAGATCGAACCCTTCTGGGGCGTGGTGGACTCGATCTGTCCGATGACCCCCTATCGCAACCTCAGCATGGAACAGCTCACCAGCTATAATCAGGGCCTTTACGCGATGGTCGCGGAGGCAAAGAGGCGCCAAGGGGCCAGCTAAGAGGCGAAACGGTGTTCCCTAACCGGGAACGCCGCCTAGCTTTGCCAGAATTTCCTCGCTCATCTGCCACAGTCTCGCCGCGCCAGCTTTGCTTTGCGCGGCGGGTGTGGTCTTCGTGACCTTCCGCTTTACGAAATATTCCCCGGTCACTTCCGGCGCGCCGCCTTTGGCAAGCCAGACAATCGTATCCGCACCCTGAGCAGGTGTCAGCGAAAACGGTCTGCCCAAAAAGTACATCAACTTGACGGCCAATCCGCCATGACTGTCGAAGTTGCTCTTCACAAAGCCGGGATGCACCGCATTCACACGGATGCCATCGGACGCAACTCTGTGCGCCAACTCCCGGGCGTGGAGAATGTTGGCAAGCTTTGACTGGGTATAAGCGTCGCTGACGTTGAACGACGCCTTTTGCTGAAGATCATCCCACTTCATGTCCTTTATGAAGCGGTGAGCAATAGATGCAGTGTTGATGATCTGCGCGCCGGGCCCGGCCGCCTTGACCAATGGCAGCAGGAGATTGGTCAGAAGAAACGGGGCCATATGATTGGCGGCGAAACATTGTTCCAGCCCGTCCACCGTTTCCACCCGGGCGGCGGGTGTGAACCCGGCATTGTTGATGAGGACATCAATACGATCCGTTTTCGCGCGAACGTCCTCCGCAAATCGAGCCACGTTGGCCATTATGGACAAATCGGCAAGCAGCATCTCCACCTGAGCATCAGGCGCGACATCGCGGACCGCCTGCAATGCCGCATCTGATCGTCCCGGATCGCGGCCATGGGCAATCACGCGCCACCCAGCCTTGGCAAGTTCCTGTGCTATGACCAGCCCGATACCCGAACTGGCGCCCGTTATGACCGCGGTCTTCATGCCGATGCCGCCGATTTCCCTGCGATATAGCCCGTCACCATTGCCGGCCCTACATTGCAGCCGTGCGCGGGAGACTTGCCCTGCCAGATGGAATTTGCGTCCAACCCTGCGGCCCAAAGTCCCGAAATCGGTGCCCCATTTTGGCCGATGACCCGGCACTGATCGTCGATCTTGACGCCCACCGTGGTTGATCCGTCGCCGGGTAAGATTTCGATCGCATAATAGGGCCCATCACCCAATGCCCCGAAGCACGCATTCGGCTTGTGCTTGGGGTCACCAATTTCGATGTCGATCTGGGTGTCTCCCTTGCCAAACAGCGTGTCCTTGCCAGTCACTGCATCAGCATTGACCTTGGCGACGGTCGCTTCAAGCCCGGCGGGATCCACCCCGATCTGCGCGGCGAGTTCTGCCAGAGTCTTGCCGGTCTTCATATAACCGCAAGCCACCATCTCTTTGATCTTTCCGCCGCCAGGCAGGACCAGACCCATGCCGTATTTCTTGACGAATTTGGCATTGGCAATGATGTGCGCGGGCACGGTGCCGGTGGCATGCATCGCTTCGACAAAATGGACACTTGCCTCATTGCCAAAACGCTGACCGGCCTTGTTGACCGCAATGCATCCCGGTTTCGACATATCGATCAGGTGAGCATAGCGTTCGACATAGCCGTCGTCGCGCGTGCGCTTGGACACGACGGCCCACACAGCATTGACGTGATTTTCAGCGCCCATCGCTGCACCGGACGCCGTTGCGGCCGCAATACCGTCGCCGGTGTTGTCATAGGGCAGGATGGAGACATGGTGTTCCGCATAGGGAATGTAGGCCTTGCGCATTTCGGCATTGGCCGAAAATCCACCGGAGGCAAGGACGACGCCTTTCGCTGCCTTGAGTTCGGTAGAGACGCCATTCACCGTGGCCTTCACGCCGGTTACTCGGCCATCCGCAGTGACGAGCGCTTCGACTGGCGTGGATTCAAAAAGCTCAACCCCCGCATCAACCGCCGAGTGCAGCAATCGGCCGATGAGCGCGTTCCCCATAGTCAGGCGAGAGCCCCGGCCCAGCTTCTTCTTGTCGAGCGCAAAGCGGATCGCGATCTTGGCCATATACCACAATGCCCCCGGTGACGGCAGCTTGGCGATGTACTCAAGATCAAACAGATCGATCATCATCCCGCCGGGTGCGTTGAACTCCTCGCGGGGTTTTTGCAGCCGGTCGAAATTCTTGCCGAGCTTCCTGCCGTCATATTCCGTGGGGGAAAGAAGACGGCCAAAATCCACCGCGCCAGGAACTTCGGGATACCAATCGCTGGATGGGGGAGAGATCATGAAATCGACATGGCTGTTCTGGGAGAGCCAGCTGATCATTTCGGGACCGTTGTTCAGATAGGCATCAATCAGCGCGCGCTCTGCCCGGTTGCCGACCACGCCCAGCGCATAGTCGCGTGCGACTTCGACGCTATCCTTGACGCCGGCGGCTTTGGCTTGCGGGCTGCCTGGTATCCAGATGCCTCCGCCGGAAATCGCCGTCGTCCCACCGAAATGCGGCGCCTTTTCCAGCACGGCAACCTTGTTGCCCGCTTTCGCCGCAACCAGCGCGGCCGTCAGCCCGGCGGCGCCAGAGCCCATCACAACGACATCATAGTTCATAGTCACCCCCTCACGCGCACATGATGGCGCGCATTGCTTTGTCATCAATGCCGAGCTGGCCCGCGCAATCGAGGCCGTCCCAATATTCGCGCCACCAGACGATCTTGCCTTCTGCATCTATATCGAAAACGCCAACGACGTTCGTGGTCGTCTTTTGACCATTGGCAAGCTGACGGCAGCTATCGACGCGTTCGGTGAAAACGGTGTTGCCGTTCACCGCGACATGCAGAATATCGCACGCGCACTCATCATAGAGCTCATATTGCCGCTCCAGTTCCCCGCAAATTGCATCCGCTCCCTGTCGGACAGGGGCGATCGGCACAACGGGTTGATACCGCGCGCCATCGGCCAGCATCGACCGAAGCGCCGCGACATCGAGTTTCCTGGTATGAAAGAGCGCGAGGAAATCCCGGACGATCTGTTCCCGGTTCATTGTCCGCTCGCCTCCGCACCAAAAAAGGCAGCAACTTTACTCGTGTCAAAATATTCACGGCCATGGATGATCTGCCCATCCTTCAGCACGAACAGATCGTGATATTCATTGGCGTATATCCGGTCTCCAAAATGCATTTCCGACCGGACTTCAGCAGCAACCGTATCACCTTCGGCAATGATCCCGATGATTTTCACTGAACGCGGACTGGCCGTGAGCAACATGCTTTTCACAGCATCTGTATAGGCTTGGCGCGAGATTTCACCGCCGCCGATCACCCACCACGTACAATTCGGTGCCTGCAGCGCTTCGATGACATCCACATCACCGGATTCCACGGCGGCCAAAAAGCGGCGGACGATATTCTTGTTCGTTGCGGCCTGATTCATCGCTGATCCTCTCTGTTGCGCGGACTGTCTGGCAGCGGAGCAGAGCCCGCGCCTTTCCTTGGACAGGTTGCGCTGACTAGCCGTCTGTAATGCTGCGGCAAAGAAGGGAGAGTTGAGGGAGTGACAGCTGCCGCCGCACAGACAGGGTATCGCTGGTATGTGCTCGCCATCCTCACGATCGCACAGACGTGCCACGGAATTGACCGCGCAATCATTGGGCTGGTCCTGAAACCTGTCGGGCAGGAGTTCCAGTTGACTGGCGCGCAACTCGGCCTGCTGGCCGGCGTGGCTTATGGCATCCCTTTCGCACTGGCCGCCATCCCCTTTGGCTATGCTGTTGATCGCTATAACCGCAAGGCGCTGATGTCTGTCGCGCTGGCCGCGTGGAGCGGTGCCACTGCCTTGTGTGGCGCTGCCACTGGCTTTTGGTCATTGCTCACAGGCCGCGCGGCTGTAGGCGTGGCCGAGGCGGGAGGGTCGCCAACCGGCCTTTCTTTGCTTTCCGACTATTTCGGAACTGACAAGCGCTCCACCGCAATTGGCATCTGGTATCTGAGTTCGGGGATCGGCTTTTCACTAGCGTTCTTCGTTGGCGGTTGGATCGTCGCGGAACATGGCTGGCGCTGGGCCTTTGTCGCGGCGGGCATTCCAGGGCTGATGCTTGCACCCTTGCTGTTTCTCACCGTCCGGGAACCCATGCGTGGTGAGCAGGACGCAGCATCTGCGCAGGGCGAAGCGCCCTTGCTGGAACGCATTCAACAGCTGCTGGCGCGGCCCGGTATTGCTTATGCGATCATCGCCATCACCTGTATTGCAACCGGCATTTACGGGATGAGCACCTGGCTGGCATCATTCCTGGTCGACAGTCACGCGTTCACCTTGCCTCGGGCCGGGCTCGTCATCGCGATCGCTTATGGCATTTTGGGATCGGTTGGCGGACTGGCCGCGGGCTGGGGTGCAGATCGTCTCAACGTACGGCGCGGCGGCTTTGACCCGGCGCACACCATGCTTTTGGCCTCGGTTATCCCATTGTTGACGGCATTTGCCGGACTTCTGGCCGTAAGTGCCCATAGCGCCAGTCTAGCGACAGGGTTCCTGATGATCGCCGGATTGCTCAGCGCTTCCTACAATGGTCCAGTTTATGCTGTCATCGTGACGCTGGCTGGACCGCACCTGCGCGGGCTTGCTGTTTCTGCGGTGCAGATGAGTGCCAATCTGATCGGCGTCGGCCTTGGCGCCTGGCTGATCGGCAAAGTCAGTGATGTCGTGGGCGGCAAGGATGGTGTCGCATGGGGTATCGGCGCTGCCATGCTCTTCTGCATCGCTGGCGCCTTTTTCCTGCTGCTCGCCAGCCGTCAAATTAAACTCACCAACACTATCAGGAGATGACCATGGACCCCCAAGCCCCCGCGCAATACCGAACGAAGGTGGTGGACCCCAATTGCGTTCCCCGCCCTTATCCAGCGCGAACTGACCATATCCCGTCGTCGATGGAACACATCGACGCGGCCTGGCTCAGCCGCATGATGAGCTACAAGTATCCCGGTGTGGTGGCGCGCTCGATGGAAACAGTGGAGCTGCTCAACAGCCACACCACAAAATGGCGGATCAAGATCGATTGGAACGATGCCGGTCAGGCGGCCGGTCTGCCTGCCAATCTGTGCATGAAGGCCAATTGGTCCGGCGCGTTCGACAATGTGGACATCCATGCGCTGGAAGCCCGCTTCTATCACTTCATGGTGCACGAAATGAAGGTGCCTACGGCCAAATGCTATTATGCCGACTGGGATGATGATGGCAGCGCGCATGGCATTGTGATCCTTGAAGATCTGGTCCAGCGCGGCGGCAAGTTCGGTCACAGCACGCAGAAAAACGGCGTCGACATGATCATGGAAAATCTCGACGGTCTGGCCAAACTCCATGCAAGTCTGTGGGACAGCGACAAGATCAGCCCCGCCAACGCGCCCTGGCTCCAGACGCAAATGGATACGCCGGTCGATAGTGATCAGGTCCGTATCATGTGGCAGTGGATCGAACTGAACTTGAATGAACCGGGCTTCAGGGGGATTGCCCCAAAGCACTATCTCGACGATCCACGAAAAGTAGAGCGCGCCTTTGACCGGTTGGGCGAGATCGAACGCGCTTACAAAGCGCCGCATTGCATCGTGTTGGGCGATTGCCATCAGGGCAACACCTATATCCTGCCAAGCGGCGAGCGCCTGTGGCTGGATTGGCAGCTTGTTCGCCGTGGTCGGCCGTGGCGCGACCTCACCTACTTCGTCATCGGCGCGCTCAGCATCGAGGAGCGCCGAAAATATCACAAGGATATGGTGAAGAAATATCTGGAGTATCTGAACGCGACCGGTGTCGCAGGCGTGCCGGACTTTGATGAAGCCTGGGAACAGACACGCCTGTTCGTGATGTACGGACTGCAAGCCTGGGTCGCCAATCTGGATGAGTGGGGTCAGAACGGGATCCCGATGAACGAACGCTTTTTTGTCGCCGCCGAAGACTACGGCACCTGGGGACTATTGGGAGAATGATGATGGGTTTAGTGCAAGGCAAGGTCGCAATCGTCACGGGCGCGGGTGCGAATATCGGTGAGGCATGTGCCAAAATGCTCGCGGCACAAGGTGCCAAAGTGGCGGTCGCCGATATCAATGTAGAAGGTGCAGAACGCGTTGCGAGTGAAATCACAGCAAGCGGCGGCACCGCTTTTGCTCATGGTGTCAATCTGGGGGATGAAGCCAGCATATCCACGCTCGTGGCAGCTGTAATCGAGCGTTACGGCCGGATCGACATTCTCCACAATAATGCGGCCAATACCGGCGCTGCGCAAATGACCCGTGACGGGGCGTTGACCGCGATGGAAGCCGAAGTCTGGGATGCCGCATTCGACATCAACACCCGTGGCACCATGCTGATGACCAAGCATGTCGCCCCGCACATGATGGCGGGCGGCGGCGGTTCGATCATCAATACGAGTTCGGGCGTTTCGATCCTGGGTGATGTGCTGAACCCCGCGTACAGCGCGTCAAAGGCTGCCGTGAATGCTCTGACCCGAAATACGGCCACGCAGTTCGGGCGGGCCAATATCCGCTGCAACGCGATCCTGCCGGGTCTGGTGCTCAGCCCGGTTGCGCGCGCGCAGATGACGGAAGCCCAGCTTGGCATGATCCAGCGCCACGTGCTGCTGCCCCGTGAAAGCGTGGCAGACGACATTGCCGGTGCAGTCCTGTGGCTGGCCTCTGATCTGGGCTCGTTCATCACGGGCCAGATCATTTCGGTCGACGGTGGCATCTGCCACCACCAGCCCCATTATGCAGACATGATCGACATGATGGCTGCCGGATAAGAAAAAACGCGCTTCGGACAGGCAATCAATCCCTGACCGAAGCGCGCCATAACTCCGGGGTATCCCCTCAAATTAACGGCATGATCTCTTCAGCAACCCATTGCTGGCGATCAAGCCAAGCCTGCTCCCCGGTAATTCCAGGCGGCAGCGGCACGATGGTTTCCGTGACGCCCAATTCCTTGAGCCAGCCGATCTGATCGAGGATTTTCTGTTTGTCCTGTGTCCCCGGCGCGCGCGGATCATCCAGAATTTCGTGATGTGCGCCGACGTTCAGCATTTCGAGCGCGAAAAAGACATCCAGATGACGGCCATCATATTCGGGCTGTGATTTGATGAAATCAATGCATGCGGGGAAAGTTTCCGGCGGGGTCCGGAACGGCGACCAGCCATTGCCAAACTTCGCCACCCGCTTCTGCACCGCTTCCGCGTCACCACCAAACCATATCGGAACGCCCGGCTTCTGGATCGGCTTGGGGCCAAATCCGCAATTCTTGAAGTTGACGAACTCGCCTTCAAATTCCGGATAATCTTTGGTCCATAGCTCGATAATAGCGGCGACATATTCGTCTGCCATCCGTCCGCGCTTGCCAAATGGCACGCCCAGCATATCGAATTCTTCCTTGAGCCAGCCCACCCCGAACAAGGCCTCGGCGCGCCCACCTGTCAACCAGTCAAGCGTGGACCAGCCCTTGGCCTGCACAATCGGGTTTTGCAGCGGCAGAATGGAGACGGACGAGGACAGGCGCAGGTTCTTGGTCTGACCGCCAATATAGCCCAGTGCGACGACGGTGTGGAAATACCAGTCGCCAGATAAGGCAATATGCTCTTTGGGAATGATGAAATGTTCGCCCAGCATGCACTTGTTGAAGCCAAGCGCATCAGCGGCAGCCATCAGGCGCCCGATGCCAGCGCCATCCACCTTGTCTTCCCATGGCTGGACCATGGCGGCAACCTTCATACTGTTTGGCACACCGATACTGAGCTTCATTACCTGCTCTCCCTCTTGATCTGATGGGATGAATGTGGGTGACCAGGGGCCGCATCAAACCTTCCCAAGGGCAGGCCGTTCAGACAGCGAAGCCGCGATCCTGCACAAATCGGGCATCATCCGGCGTATCCAGATCCGCCATCAGACCTTCGCGCTGCAACACCGGCATGTGCGGGTATTGGTCACAGTGTCTGACACGGCTGTTTTCGCCAAAGCACAGAGTCATTGGTCGTCCATCGGCAATGGCCAGAGCATTTGTGCCTTGCCCCGCGCGATCCGTCGCCAGTGCCGCTCCCTGATCTGCCGCCTGAAGCAATGCCTGCACATCGTCCACTTTGAGCAGTGGCAAATCCGCATGGACGATCAGGATAGGGGTTGATGCATCTTGCACCTCTCGCCACGCGCTGAGTTCCAGGTTCAAGCCACGCCCCTCATCGCGCATCCACCCCCCCTGCCAGCCACTGGGGCGGAGCGGCGAGAGGATCGTGATCTGGCTAAAGTCAAAATAGCTCTGCAAAACACCAAGGACATGCGCGGCCATCCGTTCGGCAAGGCCTGACCGGGCGTCACCAGCCATGATGCCTCCCAGCCGTGATTTACCCTCTTTGCCTTGCTTGATCGGCACGACGATGCGCCATTGGCTCACGCCGCGCATGCCGCCGCCAATGCCAATGCCGCGCGCGCCACGCGTTCGCGATCTTCCGGCGCCTTCATCAGCGTATCGGTGCGGGCGATCACCACGCCTTGCGGAGCATCGTCTGATCCATGAACGACCAAGCCGTCAAGCCAGTCGCCATAATGCGCCGCGATGCTGGCATTGGTCACGTCCAGCCCCAATTCGCCCATCAACTTGGCGGTCGGTCCCTTCACGGCCTTGCCCTCGATCAGCGGCGAAACGGCGATAACCGGGGCCTTCGTGCTTTGCAGCGCCTCCCGGAATGCGGGCATGGCCAACAATGGGTCGACACTGAGCCAGGGATTGGACGGTGCAACGAAGACCGCTTCACTTTCCATGATTGCCGCGATGGCTCCCGGTGTCGGTGCGGCAGACCCTGCCCCGTCAAATCGCACTGCCTGCACCTTGGGCGCACACTGACGCTCGACAAAATAACGCTGAAAGGGGAGAACACCCTCGTCGGTTTCAACCCAGGTCGACACTGCATCGTCGCTCATTGGCAGAATCGACAACTGCAACGACCAGGCCTTGGCAAAGCGCGCGATGATGGCAGAAAGCGGTTCTCCGGCAGCCAGCGCCGCGCCGCGCAAGACATGCAGCGCCAGATCACCATCACCCAGATTGAACCACTCTTCCCCGCCCAGCGATTTGAGCGCGGCCATGAAACTCCACGTCTCGCCCTCCCGCCCCCAACCCAGAGACTGGTTGGATTTGCCCGCCAGTGTATAAAGCAAGGTATCAATATCAGGCGAAATGGGCAGGCCGAAATGCCGGAAATCATCACCCGTATTGACGATCGCGGTCAGGCTGTCGGCGGGAAGGATGCGGTATAATCCATCAACCAGCTTGGCCCCGCCCACCCCGCCGGTCAGCACCGTATAGCGCGCGCTCATCGAAAAAGGTCTTCGGCTTCGGCTCGCATGATGGCCTCGCTCGTTTGTGCCTCGCCTTCAAAGGTCAGCCCGCGCACAATGCAGGCAGGAATGCCTTCCATCCCTTCCCCCATAGCAAGACCAGCCGCCCCTGCCACAGCATCCGCCAGTGCGATTTGAGTTACCTGCATAATCCTTCCGTCTCGATCCGGTTCGCCGCGCTGGTCTAGCACGACAGGCATACCAGCCACGCCAATCGCCACATTGACCGTACCCATCCGCCAAGGCCGCCCGAAACTGTCCGATATGACAACAGCCGGACGAAAACCGAAGGCGCTTTCACAGCCTGCAGCGATTGCCGCGGCGCTGGAATCAGGGTCCTTCGGCAACAGAAGCACCTTATCACCATTGTCCGCGCCAATGTTGGAGGCATCAATCCCCGCATTGGCCATCACATGGCCTAAACGGTGCCTTGTGATGAGGATATTGGGGGCCTTGCGCACGACGGCGCGCGATTCCCGCAACACCAGTTCTACAAAGGCTGCGTCCTTGTTGACCTCCGCCGCCAGTTTGATCGCGTCGGGAGATGGCGAAATACCAGAAAGGGCAACGAACCTGTCTTCCGCTTTGGACACGATCTTCTGCGTCACCACCAGCACATCGCCGGGTTGCAACCGCGGATCGCCATGCAATTTCGTCACCAGAATCTGCGGCAGCGGATCGCCAGCCTTGATCTCCGGCAAACCGGTCATAGGAAGTATCTGGATCATCTGCGGCTCAATCGAGGGGTTGTAGTTCCCCTGTAATGCGGATGCCCGCACCATCCACCTGATAATTCTTGTTGATGAAAATGAGCAGTGACGTCATCGCCTCTGCCGCTGCCGCATTGACCAGAGCTCCGCCGTGAATGCCACGCAAGCCAATCGCATCAGCAAGCGCAACCACCTCGGCCCGCGCCGCCTTTTCATCGCCAAACACCAGAATGTCACACGCGACATCGATATCCTGCGCCAGCTTGTGCGCCGCGACATTGTGGAAACCGGAGACAACCCGCACCCCATCCCCCAGAATGGCCGCCGCCTTTGCTGCGGCCGATCCTTCGGGCGGCAACTGCACACGCATCACCTTGGGCGGAACAAGCGGAACAGTGGTATCGACCACGATCTTGCCAGCCACATGGGGTTTGATATCCTCCAGGGTCGCGGCCTGTGCAGCAAATGGCACGGTCACGATCACCAGATCAGCCGCAGCAGCTGCATCTGCATTCGACATGCCCTTGAGCCCGTGGCCAAGTTCATCAGCCTTGGCCGTTGCACTTTCTGCGGTTCGGGACCCGATGACAACATCCTGCCCTACGCGCGCAAGCCGCCAAGCCAGCGCGCTGCCAAGATTACCCGTTCCGCCAATGATGGCGATCTTGCTATTCATATTCTGATCCTGTCCTTAGTCGGCGTAAGCCATTTGCCCGACGGGCTGGCCGTAAATTGTGCTGCGTTCTCGCAACGGGCGGTCAAGCGACCGGGCAAGTGCCTGCATCTGTGGCACATCGAATATCTGGCCGTTCACGCCGCCGGCCGCGCGCGTGATGGATTCGTCCATTAACGTCCCGCCCAGATCATTGGCACCCGATTGCAGCATCACGCGTGCGCCGTCGGGGCCAAGCTTGACCCAGCTCGTCTGGATATTGGATATTGCGCCATCAAGCGCGATACGGGCAACCGCGTGCATCAGCACAACCTCTCGCCATGTCGGGCCGGAACGCGTGCCGCCCTTGCGCCAATTGGGTGCTTCCATATGAACGAAGGGCAACGGCACAAATTCGGTGAACCCGCCGGTTTCCATCTGTAGCAAACGTATCTGCTCCAGATGTTCGGCCCAGTGCGCATAGGTTTCCACATGCCCGAACATAACCGTCGCGGTGGACTTTAGGCCAACATTATGCGCCGCCCGCATGACGGCCAGCCACTCTTTCGTGTTCACCTTGTCCGGGCAGATGATCGCGCGAACATCATCAGAAAGAATTTCCGCCGCCGTCCCCGGCAAGGTCGCAAGCCCCGCCGATTTCAGGTCTGCCAGATATTCCTCATATGAGAGCCCAAGCGTCGTTGCACCGTGATGCACCTCAAGCGGCGAAAAGGCATGGACGTGCATGTCGGGCACTGCCGCCTTTACGGCCTCGACAATGCCCCGATACGTGCGCCCGTCATAGCTTGGATGGATGCCACCCTGCAGGCAGACTTCGGTTGCGCCGCGTTCCCACGCCTCAACGGTACGACGCGCGATTTCCGCATGATCGATATTATAGGCAGGGCCACGTTCGCTGCGCGTGCTGCCTTTTGAAAAGGCACAGAAGCCGCAGCGATAAAGGCAGATATTGGTGTAGTTTATGTTGCGATTGACGACGTGGGTGATGGTCTCGCCCACCCTGTCCTGCCGCAATTCGTCGGCGAAAGCGCGAACATGGTCAAAATCCCGGCCCTCTGCCGTAAAGAGACGCGCAATCTGCGCCTTACCCAGTGCCTCGCCCTGCTCCACCAGCCCCAGGGCCACGGCAATCTGCGGATCACGCCCTGTCACAAGCGAGGGCATCAACTCTGGAGCTTCATCGCCAGCGCCAACATGCCAGCGCTCCTCACGCACCAGCCCGCGCGCATCAACGGCACGGCGGACAGCGGTCTGAATGGCAGGATCAGCCCAGCGCGTCACATCTCTGGCAAAAGCGGGACCAATAGCCGTCCGCTGCCGCAAATGCCTGCCGGCCGCCTCTGTCTCGGTTTCCAGCTTCTCCAGATGCGGCCACGGCGCTTCCGGGTTCACGTGATCGGGCGTCACCGGCGAGACGCCTCCCCAATCATTCACGCCAGCGCGAACCAGCTGTGAAAGCGACCCCTCACACAAATTCGGCGGCGCCTGGATCGTCATATCCGGCCCCAAAATCAGTCGTGCGGCGGCAATCGTCCAGAGGTGATCGTCAAGAGGCGGCTCGCCTGCACCGGCCATCAGTGTGGCCTCCTTGGCGCAAAAATTCTGGATGATGACTTCCTGAATATGGCCATAGCGGGCGTGCATGTCTCGGATTGCCAACAAGGCTTCAACACGTTCGGCCCGCGTTTCGCCGATGCCGATCAACAGACCAGTTGTGAAAGGCACCTGTGCCTCACCCGCAAGCCGTATTGATTCCAGCCGCGCGGCCGGAATTTTATCGGGAGATCCGAAATGCGGCATTCCTTTTTCGCACAGCCGCTCTGACGTGCTTTCCAGCATCAGCCCCATGGAAGCTGACAACGGCCGCAGCGCCCTATAATCATCGGCGTCCAGCAAGCCGGGGTTCAAGTGGGGTAACAAGCTGGTTTCCGAGAGCACGGCGCGCGCCGCTGCTGCGACATAGGCAAGTGTACTCGCGTAGCCGCGGTCAGCCAGCCATGTCCGCGCCACGCTATAACGTGCCTCAGGCTGATCCCCCAAGGTGAAGAGCGCTTCCCGGCACCCGGCGGCTTCGCCCGCACGCGCGATAGCGAGAACCGCGTCCAGCTCCAGAAAGGGTGAAGCGAGTTCCGCCGGTCGTTTGGCGAACGTGCAGTAATGGCAAACATCCCGACAGAGCTGAGTCAGCGGAATGAACACCTTGCGGGAATAGGTAACGACGGTCCCATGTCCGCTGAGCGTCAGAGCTTCAGCACGCGCCAGCAATTGCTCCAATGGCGTGGATTCCAACTCCAGCAACCACTTGCGCGCTTCTTCCTGGTTCCAGCCTATCGTCATGTCAGATATTGGTCCGGTCTCCGCCCTTCAGCGCGAGAATCTCCCGCGCTTCATCGGGCGTCGCGACGGAAAGTCCCATGTTTTCGACAATCTCTCGCGCCATTTTGACTTGCTGTGCGTTGGTTTCAGCCAGCTTGCCCGGACCCGCCCAGAGCGAATCCTCCAGCCCGACACGGACGTTGCCCCCCATGGAGGCCGCCATCGCGACAATGCTCATTTGGCGGGCGCCAGCCCCGAGAACCGACCATTCATAATCGCTACCGAACAAACGGTCCGCTGTGCGCTTCATGTGCATCACATCATCGGGGTGGCTGCCAATGCCACCCAAAATGCCAAAGCAGGTCTGAATGAACAAGGGCCCCTTCACCAATCCACGGTCCTTGAAATGGGCGAGGTTGTAGAGATGGCTGGTATCATAACATTCAAATTCAAACTTGGTGCCCAGCGGGGTCAGCAAAGCCAGCAGGTCTTCAATGTCCTTATAGGTATTCTTGAACACCAGATCGCGAGAGGCTTCCAGCGTTGCCGGCTCCCAGTCATGCTTCCAGTCCGAATAGCGTTCGAGCATCGGAAACAGGCCGAATCCCATTGTCCCCATATTCAGCGAAGCGACTTCAGGTTGAAAGGTCGTGGCAGGACGCAACCGGTCTTGCAGCGCCATGGATGGATGACCGCCCGTGGTGAGGTTGATGACCGCATCACAGCGCTGTTTGATGACTTTCAGAAACGGCTCGAAGAGGTCTGGGTTTTGATCCGGACGACCATCGATTGGATTGCGGGCATGCAGATGGATGATTGCAGCGCCTGCCTCTGCCGCGCCGACCGAGGCTTCGGCAATTTCTTCGGCTGTCACTGGCAAATGCGGTGACATTGATGGGGTATGGATTGCCCCGGTCACTGCGCAACTGATGATAACCTTGCCTTTAGCCACGTGCCGCTCCTGCGAAATATATGAACTCTTGTGGTGCTAGAAACGGTATGGCGCTTCTCAATCTTCCATTGGATAGGTTGGGGTCATTACGTTCATGACAAAATACCGAGCTGACGCGCTCTGATCACGGCTTGCGGCCGGCGTCGGACGCCCAGTTTGTCGTATATCTGTTGCATATACCATTTCACCGTGCCCTCGGTCAGCCCGAGCCGGTCCCCGATCTCACGGTTGCGCAGGCCGCCGCTGACCATCGTCAGAATTTCGACTTCACGCAGCGACAAGCCGCTACCGAGACCAAAATCATCGTCGTCGCCCTCGCTTGTGATCTGAGGGACACCGCGCAGGACCGAGACAAGTTTGGCGGCAAACCGTTCCACTGGCGAGTCAAGCACCGGCCCATTGGCGTAAGATTCGATCAGGAGGGACGAAATTGCCTCTCCTTCATCGACAAAGGGCCGCACCCATCCGCCCGGTTCTGCAAGCTCAACCGCAGCACGAACGGAGCGGCGCGCTTCGGACCGATTTCCAGACAGCACTGCGATTTCAGCGAGCAGCAGTTCAAATGTCACCGCGGAGCGGACAGCGCCGCGCTTGCGGACAAATTCCAGCCATCTCTTGGCGATCTTGCGCGACCGCACAAGCCGGAAGCGATGCATTTCAAGCCGAAGCCAGGCAATCGACATCCATTCGTTCAGCCGTGTTGGATTGAGCGTCGGAACGGGCTCCGCTTCAAAACTAAGATCACTTGCATGAAAAAGCTGTTCTGCCTGTTCAAGTTGCCCGGCCTTGACCAACATCCGGACCTGTTCCGACAGGACCAGCGCGCGCAATCGATCCAACCCGCATTCGATAGCAACCAGTTGCGCTTCTTCGAGGCCGGACATCGCGCTTGCCAGATCGCCTTCTGCTGCGGCGAGGCGGGCCCGGACAAGAAATCCGGATGCGAGTTGATCGACAAAGCCCCATTGGCGGATCGACGGAAGATAAGTTTCTACAAGTCTGGCTGCGTCTTCAAGTTCACCACATTCATAGTGCAACTCGGCCAGCGGCAGGGCAGGAAGTGCTGCCAAACCGGAGATCTGTCCTTCCATATCAATCGCAAGGCTATGGGCTTCGACCAGAAACTGGCGCGCCATGTTGGTTTTGCCCTGCGCGACCAGCGTAGGCGCAACGGACGACTTCAACGCGATCGAAGCGAAGTCAGAACCGGGCCGACCCAAGGCCTTCCGCAATTCGGCCTCCAGCCTCAACATATCATGAAAATGATAGAGTTCACGCCGCGCAGACAGAAGCTGGGCCAGCAACGTGCAGCTCAGATAGGGATGATCATCCCCAAGGTCTTCCAGCAGTAGCTCTGATTCCCGCTCGACAAAGGCCATGTTGTCCCGCGCAGCTTCCAGCATGATCTGTCGATGCCGGACACGAAAGTCCATCTGAGCGGCTTGGTAGTCGTCGATTTCCCCGCTTTCCAAAGATTTCTGGATAGCGCCCTGAGCTGCTTCGATCATCCGCTCGGACGATTTGAAAGCCAATCGCCGACTGCGCCGCCAGGACATCGCAAGCAGCATGGAAGGGCATTTTTGGACCAATTCCCAAGGGAGATCGCTTGCGAGCTCGTCGACCCGGTAGAGCAAGCCTCCATAAGTCATCGGTTCGGCAAGTTGCTCAAGCTGTTCGGCTAAAAAGGCCTTGTCACCGCTTTGAACCGCATGATCGAGCGCCTGCTGGTACTGGCCTGCCGAACTGAAGAAAAGGCTCGCCCGACGATGCAACTCGCTTGCACGGTCTGGCGCCCGCATCTTGAGACGGCCCAACACCATCTCCCGAAACAGCGTATAGTAGCGATATCGGCTTAGCTCTCGGTCAAGGTCAGCCAGAAACAAGCCGCGTTCGAACACTTCTTCAAGCATCAGGCGGGCATTGTCCGCGTTGACGACTGCCGCACAGGCGGAGGGCGTCAATTCCTCCAGGATCGACGTATCAACAATGAAATCGCGAACCTTTTGAGGGAGGCCTGCAAGAACTTCCTCATGAAAATAGCTCGCATATTCATTGCGAAGCCCAGTCGTCCCGCCCTGTGGGGGATAACCTTCATCCTGATCACGCTGCCAGGCACGAACAGCCAGGATCAGGCCCGCCGCCCAGCCTTGTGTGTCAACAACCATGCGCTGGATTTCGTTTGCGGATATGGGGCTGCCGCTTTCCTGCAGAATCAAGCGGGATGCTTCCTCATTATCGAAACTGAGGTGCCGCGCACGAATCTCGACAAGATGACCAAGAGAACGCAACCTTGCGACGTTGATCCCGCACTCTCCGCGCGATGCGATGACGGTCGTCAGCGAGTCCCTCGCGCTTGCGATGATCTGATCGATGAAGTCCTGAATTTCCGGCGTGAGCAACTGCGCATCATCGATGAAAAGCGCAGGACGCGCCCCTTTCTGCTCCGCAAGGTTGGCCAGCCAGCCACGCGGACCAAGCGTTCTGCGCGCATCATTCAAGTGAAGCCCGGCTGCTGTACCGGCAGCACCCAGCGCATCAAGAAAGGTCGCAAGCGAATCGATGCCCGCACGTGCCGCAATCCAGAGAACGGGCCGCCCTGTTTGCCGCATGATGTCTGCCCATCGCAGCATTGCCGTCGTCTTGCCAAAGCCCGCAGGACTGCTGACAGTCACGACACGCGCATTGCCGATCGTTTCGGCAAACTTTTCGATGCTGTCTCTGCGGACATACTCATGTGCCGCCATCGGCGGCATGATCGTGGTCGTTACCATGCCCATCGCATCATCCTCTCTCATACTGGACCGGGCAACAAATGCCGCTCTTGCGAACGCTATCACCATTATCGGCGAGGAGAACTCCAAGTGCAAGTCAGAAATCCTATCCGCAGATAGGTGGTCACCGCATATCTTATGGTCATTGACGATCAAATAACCGCCAAGTTTCCGTGGCGAATCAGAGAGACAATCCTAATATGGACTTTGCACTGCCCGAGGAGCATCGCTTGTTTCGAGATGTGGTCAGGCGCTGGGTTGATGTGGAATGCCCGAAGGAGTGGGCCCGTCAACTGGAAGCGGATGAGCACAACTATCCCCATGCCCTTTGGGACAAATTCACAGAGGCGGGCTTCCATGGCGTCGGCATTCCCGAAGATTTTGGCGGCCAGGGCGGTGACGTGCTCATGCAGATGCTGCTCGCGCGAGAATTGGCCCGCTCACTTGGCGGCTTGGCCTGGATTTGGGGGATCACTTCCTTTGCCGGGTCGAAATCAATCGGGCTTTACGGCTCAGCCGAGCAGAAGGCGAAATACCTGCCGGAAATCGCGGCAGGTCGCCTAAAGGCTGCCATTTCCTTTACAGAGCCTGGCGGCGGCACCGATCTGTTCGGAACTCTCTCTACGACAGCCGAAAAGGTTGATGGCGGTTGGGTCTTGAACGGGGAGAAGATCTGGAGCTCGTCAGCGCATGTCGCAGACTATCTGCTCTGCATCGCCCGCACCGACAAGAATGTCGAGAAGAAGCATCAGGGACTGACGCTATTCTGGGTGCCGACCAAGACCGAAGGCGTGAAAATCTCCCCGCTTGCCAAACTCGGCATGCGTTCCATGGGTAGCTGCACCGTTGTCTATGACAATGTCTTTGTGGCGGATGACAACGTCCTCGCTGAACCGAACCGCGCTTGGTACACTTTGCTGCCAACGCTCAACAATGAGCGCATCATGGTGGGAGCGTTCTGCCTCGGCGTGATTGACGGCGTTCTGGAAGATGCGCTGGCCTACGTCATGCAGCGCAAGGCGTTCGGGAAGTATATTGGCCAGTTCCAGATATTGCAGCATTACATAGCCGATATCGCGACGATGCAGCAGACGACAGAGTTGCTCCTCCACTATTGTGCCGACGCGCAGGCTCGTGGCGAGAATGTCGGCAATCAGGCGAATATGCTCAAACTTTTCGCCTCTGAGAATGCCAACAAGGCCGCTGATATGGGCATCCAGATCTTGGGTGGCATGGGCTATTCAGCGGAAACCGACATGCAGCGCTACTGGCGCGACAGTCGCTTGTGGCGGATCGGCCCGGTGACAAACGAAATGGTCAGGAACGGCATTGCCGAAACGCTTGGCCTCCCCCGATCCTTCTGATTGATACGAAAGAGACAGCCATGAAAGCCCTTTTACAAGAAACAACCGACGGCCCCGAAGCAGTTCGCGTCGCTGAAGTCGAAACGCCAACGCCCAACGCAGGGGAAGTGCGCGTCGCCATCAAGGCTGCATCGGTCAATCACCGCGAAATGTGGATCGCGCGCGGGCTTTATCCGGGCATGACCCTGCCCACGACCATGGGCTGTGATGGCGCTGGCGTGGTGGACATACTGGGCGAAGGCGTGTCCGGCATTGCTGTTGGTGATGAAGTGATCATCTATCCGGGCATGGATTGGGGCAGCAACCGCCATGCGCCGACCCCCGCTTTTGGCCTGCTTGGCATGCCGCATGCCGGCACCATTGCCGAGTATATCTGCGTTCCGGCCGCAAACCTTGCACCCAAGCCTTCCTTCATGACCTGGGAAGAAGCGGCAGCCACCGTGCTGACCGGGCTAACGGCCTGGCGCGCCTTGATGTTCAAAGGTCAACTCCAAGCCAGTGACACGTTGCTGATCAGCGGCGTCGGCGGCGGTGTCGCGACTTTTGGCCTGGCCTTTGCGGTTGCGCTAGGTGCCAAGGTTTATGTCACGGCCGAAAGCGAAGAAGTTTTGGCCCGCGCTAAGGAAATGGGCGCATTGGGCGGACTGCTCTATACTGATCCGGAATGGCGCAAGCAGGTCGGCAAGCTGACCGGCGGTGTCGATGTCGTACTCGACGGTGCCCCGGCCCCCAGCTACGCCAATTACGTCCGTGCGATCAACCCCGGCGCACGTATCGTGATTTATGGATCAACGGCAGGCGACAAGTTTGAAGTGACTGCTACCGGCATCTTCCTGAAAAGCGCCAGCATTGTCGGCAGCCAGGTTGGTGACCCGCAGGATTTCCGTGACATGCTTGCCTTTGTTAACAAGCACAAGATCAAGCCCGTGATCGAAAAGGCCTTCCCGCTGGCGGAAGCGAAGGAAGCGTTGCTCTACCTTGAGAAGCAGCACAGCTTTGGCAAGGTTGTGGTGACAGTATGACCAACGCGTTTGATTTGAGCGGCAAGGTCGCTCTCGTCACCGGCGGGGCTCAAGGCCTGGGTCGGATGATCGCCGAAGGCCTGTTGCAGGCAGGCGCGACCGTGGTGATCACGTCGCGCAAGGCCGATATATGTGAGGCTGCTGCGGCTGAAATGGCATCGCTTGGCACTTGCATTCCGCTGCCAGCGGATCTGTCTTCGCCCGAAGCCGCCGTTGACCTTGCCAGCCGCTTCCGCGCGGCGGCAGGCGACAAACTCAACATTCTCGTTAACAACGCGGGCAAGACTTGGGGGGCGCCGGTCGACAGCTTTCCTGACAAGGGATGGCCCGGAGTGTTGATGGTCAACGTGCAGGCGCCCTTCACGCTGGTACGTGAACTCCTGCCGGAACTCGTCGCAGCGGGCACGAAGGACGATCCGGCGCGCGTCATCAACATCGGTTCGGTCGCGGGCAAGGCGACGCAGGGGTTGAGCGCCTACAGCTATTCAGCGAGCAAGGCGGCGATCCATATGCTCAGCCGCGATCTTGCAGGCGATCTGGCGGAGCGCAACATCACGGTCAATGCCGTGTTGCCCGGCTATTTCCCCACCAGCATGACCGCGCACATGCGGGACGAGGAAGCGGTTGATCCTGCATTGCTCGCCAAAATTCCTTTGGGTCGGATGGGGCGCGCCGATGAAATTGCCGGGATTGTTGTTTTCCTCTCCTCGCGTGCCGGCGGCTATGTCACAGGAGCAGAAATTCCGGTCGATGGGGGCATTGTCGGCTGCGGTTGATCGCCGTCTCAGGAAAGCCAGCCTATCCTCAGAAAGGGTCAATGGTCTTGGTCGTGGCAGTAACTGAATCTAGGGCCGCAAGCGGTCGATAACAGGGAGAGTGAAGGTTTGACTGCCAAAAGGGAAAATCCAGCCCGCATACGTACGGTCGTCAGCCCATTGGCTGATATGTTGCTGAAGGCCTGGGATTGTGCTCCGGAAAAGGAAGCGCTTGTGTTTCCTACCGGGCGCAAGAGCTATGATGCCGTCGTGCAATCCGTGATGCACCGCGCGCGCGGCCTGATTGGCCTTGGCGTTCGGCCTGGAGATCATGTCGGGGTTCTGCTTCCGTCAGGCGTCGAATTTGTGGAAACGCTGTTTGCGGTTGCGATGGTGGGCGGTGTTTCGGTCCTGATGAACGCCCGCTATCGCGCGCCCGAAATGGCTTATGTTACTGAGAATGCCGATCTGACTGCGATCATTACCAACAGTGAGGCCGACGATTTTGTCGATTTTGTCGCGCGCCTGACCGAGGCATTTCCGGCGCTGGCCAGCATGTCCGATCCTACTAATCTCACAGTGTCTGACGTTCCCAAATTGCGCCGACTGGTCCTGTATGGCGGCAAGAAGGCTCCGGGCTTTGTCGATCAGGCCGGCTTTGATGCTGCGGCAAAGATGGTCAGCGAAGATGCAGTTCATGCTGCCCGTCTGGGTGTTCGCCTGCGCGACACCTGTATGATTCTCTACACATCGGGCACATCGGCCAACCCGAAAGGGTGTCTGCTCAGCCATGAGGCGATCTGTCGGGAAACGACAAATCTGGCGCGCAACCGCTGGGCATTTTCGGCAGACGAGCGTGTCTGGTCGCCCATGCCCCTGTTCCACATTGCCGCAATGCTTGCGATGCTGGGGGCCGTGGAGGTTGGCGGCACATTTATCGGACAACCGCATTTCGATCCGGGCGAAAGTCTGCGCCAGATCGCAGCGGAAAAAGCCACGATGGTGTTCCTGCCCTTTGTGACCTTCCATCAAGCCATGATTGGCCACCCGGATTGGGACAAGACCGATATGAGTTCGGTCAGGCTAATGAACAGCTGCTTTAGCCAGATGCCCAATGCCGTCGGCGATGCCTACCGCGCGAAGATGCCAAACGCCCTTCAGGTCGGCACGTTTGGAATGACCGAAGGTAGCGGCATCGTCACCACCGGTGGCTATGACATGGACCCTGAAATGGGCTTTCAGACGCTGGGTTATCCCATGTCTGGCGTCAGCGTTATGATTGTCGACCCTGAAACCGGCGAGGAACTTCCTACCGGCGAACGGGGCGAGGTCTGGATCAAGGGCTATAATCTGCTTGATGGATATTACCGGGACCCGGAAAAAACGGCGCAAGCGTTGGATTCCGACGGCTGGTATCACAGCGCGGACATCGGATCTGTTGATGCGCAAGGCCATCTGCAATTCCATGGTCGTTTCAAGGATATGCTGAAGGTGGGGGGCGAAAATGTTGCCGCAGCCGAAGTTGAAACCGTGCTGGCATCGCATGAAGGTGTTCAGCTGGCGCAGGTCGTCGGCCTGCCTGATGCGCGGCTGGCAGAAATTCCGGCGGCCTTTGTTGAACGCAGCGGAAAATGTGATGTCAGCGAACAAGAGTTGCTCGAATTCGCGAAACAGCGCATTGCCTCTTTCAAGGTGCCTCGCCACATTCGTTTCGTCGACGAATGGCCGATGTCGGCGTCAAAGATCCAGAAGTTCAAGCTTCGCCAGCAGCTGATGGCTGAACTGAATCTGGTGGATTGAAAGGAACCCGATGCGCATCATCATCACGGGAGCCGCGAGCGGGATCGGACGTGCCGTTGCTGAACGGCTGGCGGCAGGTGCCGTCATCGCCGGTCCGCATCAATTGCTTCTGACGGACCGCGATGCGGATGGCCTGAAGGCTGTTGCAGATGAAATTGGTCCAGCGGCGGCTGTCGGCATCTGTGTGGCAGACCTCTCCGCGTCAGACTGCGGAGATACGATCGTCGCGGCTGCCATCGCGCACATGAGCGGGATTGATGCTGTCGTCAGCAATGCCGGGATCATTGCCGCGGGTTCGCTGGTTGATCTGTCCGCCGATGATTTTGACCGCATTTACAGCATCAACACGCGCGCCCCCTGGGCATTGGCCAAAGCGGCACACCCACATCTTGCCACCAGCAAGGGCGCGTTTGTGGCAACTGCATCCATGTCAGCGACCCAGCCAACGCCAGGCCTGGGCTTTTATTCGTCGAGCAAGGCCGCCCTGCTCATTCTCATGCGTCAGCTTGCTCTCGAATGGGGCAAGGATGGCATTCGTTGCAACTCCGTTTCGCCTGGGCCAACCTACACACCCATGACCAAAGCGGGTTATGATGACGCCGCCCGCCGCGCACAGCGCGAGTCGATGATCCCGCTCGGCAAGCTTGGCACGGCAGACGATGTCGCCAACGCGATCTTGTTCCTCATCAGCCCGCTTGCGGGCCATATTTCCGGCATCGACATATTGGTCGACGGCGGCATGAGCAATAACCTGATGCCTGCCACAGGTGGTGGAACCGGGCAGAAAGCCAGCACGTAACTCAAATTTTGGAGAAGACCATGCGCATCGCACGAGTGAAAAAAGACGGAAAAATTGGCCTCGCGGCTAAAAGCGGTGATGCCGTAACCATCGCCTATGGCGAAGATTTGGCTGACCTCGATGCGCATATTTCGGGCGGCACTCTGTCCGAAGCCGGCGCAAAGGCCGCGGCAGGGGAAGCTGTAGACGAAGCCGCCCTCACCTTCCTGCCGCCAGTCGTGCGACCATCAAAAATTATCTGCCTTGGGCTCAATTACCGCGATCACGCGGAGGAATCCGGCCTTAGCATTCCTGAATTTCCGGTGCTCTTCGCGCGCTTTCCTTCCAGTCTGATGGGTCACGGCGCGCCGATCATTCTGCCGAAGGTGTCGAACCAGCTCGATTGGGAAGCCGAACTTGCGGTCGTGCTGAGCAAAGGCGGCAAGAACATTGCAGAGGCTGATGCGCTGAATCATGTGGCGGGTTATTCCGCGTTCAACGACGCGTCGATCCGCGACTATCAGCTGCGCACACCGCAATGGACAGCGGGCAAGAATTTCGACGATTCAGGCGCCTTTGGCCCCTGGCTCGTGACGCCGGAAGAGTTGCCCGCTGGCGCAGCTGGTCTGAAGATTGAATGCCGCGTCAATGGCAATGTCATGCAGTCTTCCAACACCGGCAATCTGATCTTCTCTGTCGCCAACACCATCCACTTGCTTTCGATCTTCATGACCCTTGAGGCAGGCGATGTGCTGATCATGGGCACCCCCGGCGGCGTCGGCGTTGCGCGCAACCCGCAGGTTTGGATGAAGTCAGGCGATGTGTGCGAGGTCGAAATCGAAGGTGTAGGCCTGTTGAGCAACCCGATCGTTGCCGAATAGCAATTTTCGCCAGTATTGAAGGAGATAGAGAGATGGCGCAAAAGCGCGCAGGTGCCTTGGGCATCCATTCCATCGATCATTTCGGCCTGCAGGTGCCCGACCTGGACATAGCCCGGTCCTTCTATGAAGCTTTTGGGCTGGATGTCCGAGATGCGGGCGGCGCGCTGGAGCTTTACACGCGCGGCCATTCGCAATGTTGGGGCCGGATAGTGCAGGCTCCGGTCAAGCAACTGCGCTATCTGAGCTTTGGCATCTATGCCGAGGATGAAGCTGCCTTGCTCGCGCACCTGGATGCGAACGGCGCAAAGCGTATCGACGCATTGCCCGACACACCAGATGGCGGCATCTGGATCGCCGGATTTGACGGTTTGCCGCTCAACATCCGCGTTGCCCAGAAGTGTTCTCCTGACGACAAAACCAGATTTGAAACGATCTCGTCCAAGGCGGGCACATCAGGTGCTGTTTTCAATTCGGCAGCGCCCAAAACGCACCCGCGCAACCTCTCCCACTTTGCGATTTATACGACAGACGTGATTGCTGCGACGGCTTGGTATGAGAAAATGCTGGGCCTTCGCCTCTCTGATGGCAGCGGCCCTGTCGTTGCTTTCCTGCATGGCGCACATGGCAGCGATCATCATCTGCTTGCACTGGTCGGATCCACCCATCGCGGCATGCACCATAGCAGCTGGGATGTCGGTTCGATTCAGGATGTCGGCCTCGGCTCCGCACAGATGTTCCGTGCGGGCTTCAAGGAAGGCTGGGGCGTGGGCCGCCATGTGCTGGGCGGCAATTATTTCTACTATGCGCGCGATCCCTGGGGCAGCTATTGCGAGTTTTCTGCAGACATTGATTACATCCCTGCCGATTGCGACTGGCCAGCGGCCCAGCATGCACCAGAAGACAGCTTCTATCTCTGGGGCCCCGATGTACCGCCCGAACTCGTTTCAAACCTTGAACCCGGAGCACCGGTATAATGGCCACATTCGTTTTGATGCATGGCGGCGGCATGGGCGGCTGGACATGGAAGTATATGCGCGCGCTACTGGAGGCCAAAGCCCACAAGGTGTTCACGCCCACGTTCACCGGTTTTGGGGAGCGAGTGCATCTCATCGGACGGAATGTCGGCAATGAGACGCACGTCACTGATATTGTGAATGTCCTGCATTATGAGGATATGAGCGACGTCATCCTCGTCGCCCACAGCTATGCGGGCACGGTTGCGCCGGGCGTATTGGCGCAGGCGGGGGATCGCATTCGCCGGGTCATCTATCTGGATGCCATCATTCCTCATGCAGGGGAACGCATCGCCTCGCTGCTCGGATTTGCGTCCGAGGCGGATTTGGCGGGGCTTGATGCCATGCTTGATGCTGGTGAAGGTCCTGTCGGATCTGGCGTGCATGAACAGCAGCGCGCCATGGCCAAAGATCATCCGCACATGATGGATCGCGACCGTGAGCAATGGCTGCTCGACCATCTGTCGGACCAGCCGATGCGCGCGACCTGCTGCGTTATCCCGGTGGGAGCGGAAAGCATCAAACACCCGGTGGACTACATCGCTGCCAAGCACACGATCATGACAGCGATGCACGACCGTGCCCGCGCGCTTGGCTGGCCTGTGCATGATCATCCGGGCGACCACGCCTTCAATGTGGGCGATCCCGAAGGTGTGACAGACATGATCCTAAAGATCGTCGGCTGATGGACGCGGTGAGTCTCTTCTCGGTCAAAGGTCGCGTCGCCCTGGTAACGGGGGGAAGTGCCGGGATCGGCCGGATGATCGCAACCGGCCTCGCTGCCGCTGGCGCGCGCGTTTATATCTGCGCTCGGAGGGCGGAAAAGGTCGCGAAGGCCGCCGCCGAAATGGAGGGCGATGTCATCGGCCTCGCCGCTGATATTTCCACTGCGGACGGGATCGCAGCGCTGGTTTCCGAGATCAGCGCGCGCGAATCCAAGCTTCATATCCTCGTCAACAATGCGGGAACCCTGACCGACGCGTCCATTGACGCATTTTCCGAAAGCCAATGGGATGACGTGATCGATCTGAATCTCAAATCGCCCTTCTTCCTCATGCAGAAATTGCTGCCATTGCTGCGGGCCGGCGCAACTGCAGAGCGTCCTTCCAATGTTATCAATGTCGGCTCAGTTGGTGCGCTCAAGATCGGGCCACGCGAGGTTTACAGTTATCAGGCGTCAAAGGGCGCAATCCATTGGCTTACCAAATCGCTCGCGAAGAGGCTCGGTGGCGAGAACATCACCGTCAACGCGATCGCACCGGGCTTTTTCGAAAGCGACATGACCGTCATCAAGGATGATGCCATGCGCAAGATGGTGGAATCCATGGTTCCTCGCGGTCGCACTGGCACCCCCGAAGACATGGCTGGGGCCGCCATCTATCTGAGCAGCCGGGCCGGAGCCTATGTGACAGGTTCGGTCATTCCGGTCGAAGGAGGCCTGGCAATCTGAACCTGACGTTAGACAGGTTGCCAACGAGGGACTGGGTTTTAAGGATGAAGTATGGATTTTAATCTCACCGAAGAACAATCTGCCTTCCGCGACGTCGTGCGTCGCTGGGTTGATGCCGAACTCCCCAAGGATCTCATGCGCAAGCTGGAGGCAGACGAGGAGAACTACCCATATGAGATATGGGACAAGCTGAAGGAGCAAGGCTTTTTCGGTATTGGCATTCCAGAAGAATATGGCGGTTTAGGTGGCGACGTTGTCCTGCAGATGATCTTCGCGCGCGAAATGGCACGTACGGCAGGTGGTTTGCTATGGGTTTGGGGCCTTACATCCTTTGGCGGCGCAAAGACACTGACCGCCGCCGGCACCGAAGAACAGCGCCAGAAATGGCTTCCCATGATGGCCGCAGGCGATTTGCGGGTCTCACTTTCCATGACCGAGCCTGATGGCGGGACCGATGTACTGGGTGCGATGAAGACCTATGCGGACAAAGTCGATGGCGGCTGGGTGATCAATGGCGCGAAGATGTGGACGACCGCGGCCAAGGCGGCAGATCGCCTGCTGGTACTCTGCCGCTCTGATCGCAATGCAGCCAAGAAGCATCACGGCCTGACGGCGTTTTTTGTTGACGCAAAATCACCGGGCATCACGGCATCATTGCTGCCCAAGCTGGGCATGCGGGCAATGGGCAGTTGCTCCGTTACCTATGATGATGTCTTTGTTCCTGACTGCGACGTGCTGGGTGAGCCGCATATGGCGTGGGGCGCGATGCTGCCGAGCCTCAACAACGAGCGCATCATGGTTGGCGCACAGTGCCTGGGCGCAATTGACGGGGTGCTGGAGGATGCGCTGGCGTACATGATGCAACGCAAGGCCTTCAGCAAATACATCGGAGAGTTCCAGATCCTTCAGCATTATGTGGCGGACATTGCGACCTCGCAGAAGCTGACAGAATTGTTGCTCTACAATGTCGCCTGGATGCAGGCGCAGGGTATGTCATGTGGCAATGAAGCCAATATGCTCAAGATGGTCGCGACCGAAAATGCCGTGAAGGCGGCAGATCTCGGCATTCAGATTCTCGGCGGCATGGGGTATTCGGCAGAAACGGACATGCAGCGCTACTGGCGTGATCACCGCATCTTGCGCATGACGCCGATTTCAAACGAGATGGTGCGTAACAGCATTGCGGAAAATCTCGGCCTGCCAAGGTCGTTCTGATGACAGAGGAAAGCTTCCCCCCTGCGCCGGACGTCGCTGGCACGTCGCTGGACGGCACCAAGATCTTTACGATTACGGTTGAGGAAAATGCCGCGCTGTGCGCCTCGACCGGCGTAGCGCCCGCCAGCGATGGCAGTGCGCACCCGATCTATTATTACATCGCCACACAGGTCGCGATGGGCAAGACGGTCGCGGGCGTGTGCGAAACATGCGAGTTTGATGTCGAGGACGGCCCGATGATGGGGTCTTCCGGCGTGAAATTCTCCGAACCACTGATGGTCGGGCAAAGCTACAAGGTAACCGGTGAGATCCTCTCGCTCGTCCGCAAGCAAAGCCGCAAGCTCGGTGTCATGGATGTGCTCACTTACCGTCTGCGCCTGCACAAGGAAGCCGATGGCACCTGCATTTTGGAAACCGACAATGTCTGGGTCCTGCCGCGCAAGGAGTTGGCCGCATGAGCTATGCAGTTGGCGATACCCTGCCGCCCTTCGTCATTGAAAGCGTGAGCCCGGAAGCCATGAAGCAGTGGGCCGTGTTTCTGGCAGACCCCAATCCAATCCATCTGGATGTCGAGGTGGTGAAGGCCAAAGGGCTGGGTGACAAGGTGATCAATCAGGGCCCGATCAACGTGGCCTATATGATGAACATGCTGATGGCCGCTTTCCCCGGCTGCCTGATCGAGAGCATGGACTCGCGGTTTCTTGATAATGTCTATGGTGGCGACAAGGCCGTTGCGAGTGGCACAATCACGGCCATTGAAGGCAACCGCATTTCGTGTGAATTCACGCTAGACGTCGAAGGACGCGGCACCGTGAACAGCGGCACGGCAACCGTTTCAATCTGATTGAGGAGAACAGAAGATGCCAAGTGGTCCTTTTGCACATGTGTGCATGGTTGTGAGCGATTTGGAAAAGGCAATCGAGGATTGGACAAAAATCCTGCGCGTGCTCGATCCGCAGAGCCTTGAGCAACGCATTGTAAAATATGATGAATTTTCGGCAGGCGATGACGCCGGCATGAAATGGGCGACATTTGTCAACGACCATTCGACCGAAATTCAGTTCATCCAGCCCTCGCCCAACACGCCGATGGGACGTCGTCTCGCCAAGGTTGGCGAGCATGTGCATCACCTGTGCTTCACGACTGATGATGTTCAGGGCGCAATGGACAAGCTGAAGGCCGAAGGCATTCACCTTCCCGGTGATGGCCAGGTGTTCAACGATCCGGATATGACCTGGCAGAAGTGGAGCTGGGTCGGCGCACAGAGCACCCATGGCTGCCTGATCGAAGTCGCCGCGCCCTATGAAAGCAAGAATGACGGCAGATGGTATCATGCGCCGAACAAGTTTGCTTACAAGGGACCGGGTGAACATCCGAGCCACGCCGAAGTCGCACCCATAGCGGCCTAAGCAATTGCCGGGCAGAATTGTCCGATATCAGGGGGACGGGCTGGAACTTGCCGCAAGCGCTTATGGCGATCCTGCAGCTCCGCCCGTCCTCTTTTTTCATGGCGGAGGCCAAAGCCGCAATGCCTGGCTTGGGTCGGCCCGGACTGTCGCGGAAGCAGGCTATTACGGCATCAGCTTCGACCTGCGCGGCCATGGCGACAGCGACTGGGCGGCGGACGGCGACTATCTGCTCGATGCCTTCGGCCGAGATGTCGAACGTCTTCTGACCCAGTTCGACCGGCCTGTCACATTGGTAGGCGCGTCACGCGGGGGGCAATCCGCACTGGTCGGTGGTGCGCGCCATCCTGATCGCGTCCGCCTGATCATGCTGGCTGATGTCGCGCCCGACATGCGCGATGAGGGGGTTGATGGCATTCGCGCTTTCTTTGCCGAAGGGGCCACCGGCTTCGAGACTCTCGACCAAGCCGCAGACTCGCTCTCCCGCCACCTGGGTCAGCCGCGAATGGCAGATGCCAGCAAGCTCGCCCGATCCATGCGGCAAGATGATTCAGGCCGCTGGCACTGGCGCTGGGATCCGGCGACGGGAAAGGCCGAATTCCTTCATCCGCCTAGCGAAAATGCGTCATTGTTGGCCGCCGCCGCACAGGTGAAAAGCCCGGTCGTGCTTGTGCGTGCGGAGTTGAGCCATTTGCTGACAGATGATGGCGTTGCGACATTCAAACGTCTCGCCCCGCAATTGGAAGTCGTGGTCGCACCGGGTGTGGGCCACATGTTTACAGCAGACCGCAACGACGGCTTTGCGGCGCAGCTGCTCGAATGGCTGGCGCGGACACCAGAAAGGATCAATGGATGACCAGAAACGCCGCCTTCGTTGTCGGAGCTACGGGAGGGCTGGGACATGCCGCCTGCCTCGCCTTGGCCAGAGAGTGGGACGGCATCACCATCGGCTATCGTTCTAGCGTGGACAAGGCCCATGCGATTGCGGCAAGCCTGCCTGAAGGGAGTGAAGGCCTTCCGGTCCATTGCGATCTGGCAGACCCGCAATCGATCTCCGACTCCATTGCCGCGGCCCGCGACCATTTCGGTGGCATCGGTACGATGGTGTTTGCCAGCGGGGTTGCCATAGGCCAGCCGCATGTCAGCAAAATCAGCGAGCCGGAATGGCGCGAGGTTTTCGACACCGAACTCCTGGGTCTCACACGGATTGTGGCCGCAACATTGCCAGTGTTCAGGGCGCAAGGCGGCGGAAACTTCGTGATCGTCGTATCGGTTGCCAATTATTGCTACCCGCCCGGCGACGCCTTGTCCTCGGTGCCCAAGGCCGCGATGGAAGCATTGGGCCGCGCGATCGCCAAGGAAGAAGGTCGCTTCGGCATCCGCGCCAATATGGTCGCCCCGGGGATTATCGACGCAGGATTGGGCACCGCTTTTATGGAATCGCTCTATACCCCTGAAATCTGGGACCGGCAGCGCAATAAGATCGCCTTGCAATCTTTTGGGGAAGGCCGGGACATCGGAGAAGCCATCGCGTTCCTCGCTTCCGATCGAGCGCGGTACATTACAGGACAAACTTTGATTGTAGATGGAGGATTCAGTCTGTGAGCGAGCAGAACCACGCCCATGTACTCGCGTTTCTTGATGCCTTTCATGTGGGAGGAACGCCAGACTTCGCCGCACTGGCGAGCTATTTCGCGGAGAACGGCTCCTATCAGCCACTGGTGCCGGCGACAGAGCAAATCATCGGACGGTCGGCCATCGCAGCTGCGCTCGAAAAGCAGTATCGGACCTATTATGAATGCAGGTGCGAAATCCACGCATCCGCCGCGATGGGCCGCTTTGTCTTCACTGAGCGGACAGACCATGTCACTCTTCATGCCGAAGACCGGAAAGTGGGCTCACGCGTATGTGCCGTGTTTGAGATGGACGATTCCGGCAAGATTGCTAGCTGGCGGGAATATTGGGACACGGGCGACGTGATGCAGCAGATGGGCGTGACGGCAGAAGCTCTTGCGGCGGCGATGTAGAGCAATGCTGACCATCCATCACCTCAATGATTCCCGGTCCCAGAAGATCGTTTGGCTGCTTGAAGAGCTCGAACTGCCTTACGAGATCATCCACTATCAACGTGAGCCGGCGACCCTGATGGGGCCGCCCGCGCTCAAGGCACTCCATCCGTTGGGCAAATCACCGGTACTTGATGTTGATGGCGTGCTGCTGAGCGAATCCGGGGCAATCACACATTATTTGCTGACGCGATATGCCGACGGACGGCTCGCGCCTGATCCTGCTGGCCCGGATCACTTGCGCTTCCTGGAATGCCTGTATTTCTCGGTTTCTGCGGGCATGAACCCAATCATGCTCAAGGTCTTTGCCCGCTCCTTTGGGTTGACTGACAGCCCGCTGGATGGCGCCGCTTCAGCCGAGCTTGAGCGCGCGCTCGACTATATCGAATCCCTGCTTGGTGATCACGATTGGTTGATAGGCGATCTGTTCACTGCCGCTGACATCCAGATGAGCTTCATCCCGGAGCTTGCCCGCGCCATTGGGGCCATGGGGAACTATCCGGCCATCGAAGCCTGGCAGAACAGGCTCTATGCCCGCCCGGGCTTTCACCGCGCCATAGAACGCGGAGGACATTATTCATTTGCGCAACCGGTCTGATTGACGCGCGCACGAAAAAGGGGAGGCCAATTGGCCTCCCCTCCCCCCGATTTGAAAATCTTACTTGTAAGGATCAACCGGCTGAGGCGCCTTCATCACTTCAAGGTCGATGAGCATCGAAAGCACGTCAGAGATCGAATAGATGTGGACGATCTTGTCGCCTGAGAACTTGATCCAGCTGAACCAAAGCACGTCAAGCTGATTGCCGGTGGGCTGCACACCCATGTAAGGGCCTCCCGTGTGCTTGCCATGGTGATGGCAGAGCACGCAGATTTCGTCATCACCTCTGCCCCAAGCCTTGAGCGTCCGGTAAACCGACGGCGGGAAGGTTGTGAACAGTGCACGCGGCGACGTATTCCACTCTTCAAACGTGCCAAGATCAGGACGGTTGGGGTTGTCATAGGTCATGTTCTTGGTGTCCATGAACTCGTCAAAGCCAGTCCAGTCACCCACGTTCAGCTTGTCGTGAAGGTTCATCCACTGACTGACCATGAACGCCTGGCGTTCAGTCAGGCCATCAGTGATTTCCGCGCGCTTTTCCGGCGAAAGTTTGAAGTCTTCAAGGGTGAAAGGCGGAATACGACCAGCCATCATGTCTCTCCAAAATTGATGCCGCGACAATGCAGCAAGGGTTACGGCGTGACCGGCTCCGTCTCAGATGCGGCCTGTGCTCGCCACCGCTATTCATGCCCCGACACCTTCGTGCAACCTACCATTGGACAGGCTTTTGACAGTGTCTGGGTGCTAGGCCAAGCGGACAAGACAAGAGAAATGGGAGCAGGAGAATCGTGGCGCTTTCAATGCAGGAAATGTCAGACCGGTTCGAAATTCAGGATCTTCTGGTCGGCTATTGCTACGCAGTGGACGACAAGGATTTTGACGCACTCGACCAGTTTTTTACCGAAGATGCGGTGATTGACTATAGCGAAATGGTCGGCGTGAAGGGCGGCCTGCCGGAGATCAAGGCTTTCTTGCGCGCCAGCCTGGCCCCCATTCCGATGGCGCAGCATGCGGTGCTGACGACGCAGTATAAGTTTGACGGGGATAGCTGCGAAACACGGACTGTCTGCCACAACCCGATGGTTGTGCCAGGTGATGACGGCCAGCCTCAGACGATATTTTTCGGCCTATGGTACATCCACACCTACCGTCGCACGGCCGATGGCTGGCGCATCGCCAGTCTGTACGAAAAAAAGGCCTACAACCATAATCTGCCCAATTATATCAAGGAGCAAACGGTATGAGCACGCCGCAAATGGGAGAACCCGTCAACCCCTGGATGATGGAAACCGGTAGTTTCTGGATTTGGGGCGGGCTGGTGCTGCTCACCATGATCTGGACAATGAAGGACAAACGTCTGCCGCTCTTCGGCCTTGTGCTGATCGCAGCGACGAGCGGTTTCTGGCAAGAATTTTTCGGCGATTGGGGCGCCTATGTCGCGTGGAACCCGGCGTTTGCGCGCCTGCCCTTCTGGGGGGAGATGGCCTTTACGACACCGGTCAAACCCCTCTTCATCCCATTCAGCTGGGGATGGTGGTTTGCCATTTCGATTCCGTTGCTGGTGGCGCTGACACGCTGGCTGCATGGCAAATTCCCCAAGCTTTCAATCCCCCTGATTGCCATGGTCACGGCCTTCCCGCTTTTCCTGGCCTACCAGATCAATGTTGAAGGAAGCTCGGTTGCCAATGGCTGGTGGACCTATGATGTGGTGATCGGCCCCGCGCTGGAGAGCGACAAGGGACGTTTGCCGCTGGTGTTCCCGTTGTTGATCGGGCTCTGGGCCGGATTGTTTGTCGCGATCCTGGGCAAGCGCGACGCCGAAGGCTTCATGCCGCATGAAGTGTGGATGGGTGTCCCCGCCAAGACCGCTGGATTGCCGCGCGAACTCGCTCGGCTCTGGGCGATGGTTGTGGTTTTCCAGGTCACATTCTTTGTCGTGAATATCGCACCGGCCATTATCGGCCGAGCACTGTTCGGCGGGCCAAGCCTGCTTGTTCCATAAGGCCCCGTTATGATCTTCCTCAACCGCCTGCTCGCTGTGCTTTTGGGCCTGATGGGCGGTGCCCTTGTCTGGCTGGGTGCCCAGCTGCTCATGGTGGGCGGATCGCCCTACTACCTGCCAGCGGGCGGCGCGCTGCTTGTCACCGCCGTAGCCTTGTGGAAACAGTCTCCACGGGCTCTGGCGATCTATTCGGGTCTGTGGATCGCCACGCTGTTGTGGGCTCTGTGGGAATCCGGCCTCAACGGTTGGGCGCTGGCGGCACGACTGGGCCTGCTGACCGGTATCGGCCTGTGGCTGCTGACCCCTTGGGTCCGCCGCTCGCTTGGCGTCCAACCGGTGACATGGCTCAGCCGTTCCTTGCTGGGCCTTGCCGTTGCGGCCCTTGTCGGCGGCACAGGATGGCTGTTCTGGAATGACCGGATCACCGGTGGGACCGACCTCACCGAGCTTGCCGGAGGGCCTGCTGAACAGCGGGCGGGCGAATGGCTCAGCTATGGCAATGTGGAAGGGGGAAACCGATACGCCCCGCTCGCACAGATCACATCAGCCAATGTCGGTGCGCTTGAGAAAGCCTGGACCTTTTCGCTCGGCAAAGAACCCAATGGCGAGCCAGCCCCGTTTGAAGCGACCCCGCTGAAAATCGGCGACCGGCTTTACGTCTGCACGGGCTATAACGACATCATTGCACTCGATGCGGAAACCGGAAAACAGGCGTGGCGCTATACCGCTCATGCTGACACGGATGGCATATTCGGGCAGACCTGCCGGGGTGTCAGCTATTTCAAGCAACCCAATGCAGCCCCAGCGTCTGCCTGCGCTGAGCGGATATACACCGCAACCATCGACTCCCGGCTGATCGCAGTCGATGCCGCGACCGGGCGGCCCTGTGAAGATTTCGGCACCAAAGGCGCGGTCAATCTCCTCAAGGGCATGAGCAAAGCCCCCAAGGGCTATTACCACGTCACCTCGCCGCCGGCCGTGGTCGCTGGCAAGCTCATCGTCGGTGGCTGGGTGACTGATGGTCAGATGACCGGATCACCCTCGGGTGTGATCCGTGCCTTTGACGCGGTGACGGGCCAGTTTGCATGGGCATGGGACATGGGCCGCCCTGATCGCACGACCGAGCCTGGCCCCGGGGAGACATACACACCCGGCACGCCCAACAGCTGGAGCGTGATGAGCGCAGATGAAGCGCTTGGCCTCGTCTATGTCCCCACCGGCAACGCAACCCCCGATTATCATAGCGGACATCGCACGGCCGAAATGGACAAATATTCAAGTTCGGTCGTTGCGCTGGATGTCGCGACGGGCAAACCGCGCTGGTCGTTCCAGACAGTCCATCGTGATCTGTGGGACTATGACGTCGCCTCGCAGCCCGTCCTGATCGATCTTGCAGATGGCACGCCGGCCCTGCTGCAACCGACCAAGCGCGGCGAAATCTTCATGCTGGACCGCCGCACCGGGAAACCGGTTGCCGAAGTCACAGAGAAAAAGGTTCCCGTCAGCACGGTCAAAGGCGAGCGATCGTCCCCCACCCAGCCCTTCTCCACCGGATTGCCCAATTTTGCGGGACCAAGGCCCCGTGAAAGGTCAATGTGGGGCATGACGCCTGTGGATCAGGCTTGGTGTCGCCTGCGCTTCAAACAGGCGCGCTTTGACGGTACATTGACCCCGATTGGTGACGACAAGCCGACCATTACCTGGCCCGGATCCTTAGGTGGCAACAACTGGGGAAGTGTGGCCGTCGATCCGAAAAGCCGGATCATGATCGTCAATTCCTCGCATGTCATCAATTACAACAAGCTGCTGCCGCGCCAGGTGGCGGATGCCATGGGACTGAAGCCGGTCGCCAAGCCAAGCTATGAAAATGTTGCCGGGCCGGTTGCGCAACAAGGGGCACCATATGCCGCCTCTATTGCCCCGTTCCTGTCGCCGCTGGTCGCACCGTGCACAGAGCCGCCTTATGGCCTTATCAGCGCCGTTGACCTCAACACGCGCAAGCTGCTCTGGCAAAAACCCTTTGGCACCGCGCGGGACAGCGGACCGTTGCTGCTGTCCACCGGTTTGCCGATCCCCATGGGCGTGCCCAATATCGGTGGTGCGGTCGTGACCGGGTCGGGCCTCGCCTTTATCGGTGCGACACAGGAGCATATGATCCGCGCGTACGATATTCGTACCGGGAAGGAGCTTTGGAAAGGCCGCTTGCCGGCAGGCGGCAATGCCACGCCGATCAGCTATTGGTCAGCCAAATCCGGACGGCAGTTTGTTGTCATCGCAGCAGGAGGCCATGGCGGCATCCTGTCGGGCTATAGCGATCAGCTGATCGCCTTTGCCCTCCCCAAACCCGCATCAAAATGAGGACCTAGCCCATGAGCTATAGCGCAATCGTCACCGGCGCGACACGCGGCCTTGGCCGGGGCATTGCCCGCGGCCTTGCCAGCAAAGGCGCGACCGTTGCAGTGACCGGGCGCGATGCAGAAGCCCTTGCCGAAGTCTGCGCCGAAATCGAGGCCCAGGGCGGCAAGGGTCTGGCCATCGTCTGCGATCACCGTGATGATGAACAGGTTGCCGCCGCCTTTGCGCAGGTAAAGCGCGATCTGGGCGGGCTGGACATTCTCGTTAACAATGCGGCCGCAGTTTACGGGCAGGAACTGGTCGCGCCGGGGCCGTTCTGGGAAAAGCCTTTGAAACTGGTGGACATGATCGACGTCGGTTTGCGGTCCAACTATGTTTCCGCCTTTCACGCCGCGCCGATAATGGCCGCTGCAGGCAAGGGATTGATCGCCAGCATCTCGTTCTATGGGGCGGTGTCCTACTTCCATGGTCCAGCCTATGGGGCAGCAAAGGCCGGGACGGACAAGATGATGGCCGACATGGCCGTTGACCTTGCTCCGCACGGCGTTGCAGCGATTTCCTATTGGCCGGGTTTCATCCTGACAGATGCGGTCAAGGCCATGCCACCTGAAATGATCCCCGAAGACCTGCGCGCCATGTTGCCCATGTGGGAAGCGCCGGAATTCACAGGCCTGGTCATTGACGCCCTCTATCGCGACCCGAACCTGATGGCACTTTCGGGACAGGCCCTGATCGGCGCTGAACTGGCCGAACGCTATGGCGTCAAGGATCTGGATGGCAAGCAACCCATCTCCTACCGCGCCAATATGGGCGCGCCGCATACACCCTTCACGCCAGCAGGAGGCCCGTCAGCATGATCGAAGCCATACTTGTGGTTATGACCAAGGCGCATCCCGGCCGCGAGGACGATCTGGATGACTGGTACACCAACATCCACATCCGCGATGCGTTACGCTTTCGGGGATCGATCACCGCCCAGCGCTTCATCCGCAGCGCCGATCAGCCGATGGCCCTCCCCGACAGCTTCGACTGGCAATGCCTAGCCCTTTATGATGTGTTCGATGCCGAACGCTTTTCCCGCGAGCATTGGGAAAACGCACTGACCAGCCGGATGATGATCACGACCGCCATCGATGACAGCGTGCTCGAGGACTATCATTATTATCCCCTCGCCTTCCGCGACAATGATCCTCAGACACCGCACAGTGGCGGCGTGGTGCTGGAACAGGTGAACGCAGCACCGGGGCAGGATCAGGCCTTTCGTGACTGGTATGTCGACACCTACCTCCCGCAGGCCGCCAAGCGTCCGGGCGTGCAGTCGGCGGGATTCTTGATGTACCGCACTTATGGTCAGATGATCCCGACCACGCCCGCTTATGGCTATGTCGGTATCTACAAGGTCAATGATGCATTGGCCTGGAAGACATGGCAGGGCGATTCACTGCTCGCCGAAACGCCAAGTGTCGATCATGGCTCAATCCGCGTGACGCATTGGGACCGTCTGACCGACAAGCTGACCAAGGATGCCGTCCAGAACCCGACCGCCGCAGGCCTGGCCGCCGAAGAGACGGCCCGTGCCCGCATGGGGGACAATGTGATGACGGGCGGAACCGAAAAGCTCGGCGCGGCCTGAGCTTCGGCTCAGCCGGCCGTGCCGCCATTGTCCGCTGCATAGCACGCACCGTGCACGGAACGTGCGCGGTCGGACGCCAGGAAAAGCAGGGGCGACACAATGTCCTCAACATCCGATGGCGGCCTGAGCCCCATATAGCGCCCGACAAGGTCCATCTCCAGATTGTCGGGAATTTTCAATCCGGTCGCCATCGGCGTGAGCATGCCACCGGGCGCCAGCGCGTTGATGCGGACTGGCTGGTGCATGAACTCCATCGCAAAGGAACGCGTGAGGCTGAGCAGCGCAGACTTTGTTGCTGCGTAGGGGGCCGTATAGGCTTGGCCATGAAAAGCCGCTGTAGACACCACGTTGACAATATTGCCCTTCGACGCGAAGAGATGCGGCATTGCAGCCTGCATCATGAAGAACGGCGCGCTGATATTGGAAGATAACAGCCGGTCCCAATCCGCTACTGATATTTCGGCGAGCGGGTGCAGACGCAGCATGCCGGCAATATTGCAAAGCACATCCAACCTACCAAACGCGTCAATCGCTTTGGCGACCGCAGCCGCGCAATTGGCCTGCTCTCCCAGATCAACCGTCAGGGTAACGCACACACCGCCGGCATCGCCAATGGTCTTGGCGGTTTCCGCCAGGCCTTCACCATTGAGATCAACGAGGCACAATTTCGCACCTTCCGCCGCGAAGCGGATGCTGGCCGCCTGACCGAGCCCGGATGCTGCACCGGTGACCAGCACAACCTTGTCGTCAAATTCGCCACTGTTCATAAACGATCCTTAAAAAGAAGAGTGTGAGTCACCAGACCAAAGGCAGCGTCACCGGCTGAATCATCCCCAGATGATATTCAATTTGATGACCGGGTTTGATGCTGAAGTGCGCAATGCGCGAAACGAATTCCTCAATGGCAATGCGCATCTCACGCTTGGCAAGGTGCATGCCGACACACATGTGCGGACCAAAGCCGAAGGAGACATGGCGCGGATTGCGGCCAAGGCGGACTTCGCCCGGCTCCGGAAACTCTTCCGGATCGCGGCCAGCCAAAGTGGTGTGTACCGCCACCTTGTCACCGGGCATCATTTTCACGCCACCAAATTCCGTTTCCCTGGTGCAGGTGCGGAACACGGTGACCGCCGCATAGGCGCGCATCATTTCATCAATGGCGTGTGGAATCTCCTTCGGATTTTCACGCAAGAACTGCTGATCCTGAGAGTTGCGCGCCAGATGGACAAATTGATGGCCCATATTGGTTGAAACCGTATCGAGGCCACCGATGAACAGGTTGAAGGCCAAGCCGACCAACTCGTCATCATTCCATTTCCGGCCTTCAATTTCGCTCGCTAATGCACGACTGATCACGTCATCGCCGGGGCGCTTGCGGCGCTCCTCAATCTGCTCCCGCAGGAAAGCGACCACGTTGCGGGCAGCGTCGGCCATCTTCGCCATATCCATTTCATGGAGAAGACCGGTTTCCCACTCCAGAAACTGCTTTGTGTTGCTGAGCGGAAAATCCATCAGTTCGAGGAACACCTTGATCGGGAATTCAAAAGCGAATTCGGACATGAACTCGCAATCGCCGCGCTCCCGGAACGCCTCGATATATTCAATGGCATAGCTGCGGATTTTGCCTTCAAGCTTTGCCATGGCCGCCGGCGTAAACATCGGATTGAGAAAGGATCGGTACTTGGGGTGCTGCGGCGGATCGATTTCCACAGGGGTGTTCGTCCAGGTGTCGCCGATCAATTTGGAATAGGGGGAAAAATCCTTGCTGGAGAAGGTGTCGGTATCGAAGTAAATCTTTCGCAGGTCTTCCACCCGCCGAACGATCCAGGCCGGGGTGCCGCCCGGATAAGCATGCGGCGCATAGAAAATGGGCGGCCCTTCATGAACAGCCGGAGCCCAGTCGGCGAAGGGATCCTCGCGGGTCGTCATCCCGAACACATAGGGGAAAGGGCGCACCAGTGACGCTGGCACATGTTCAGGAATGACGGGCTCTGGAAACTGGATCTGCATCGCTCTTCTCCCAAAAAATGCGGCTTGCGGCTTGCGGCGCGCCTTGCGCTTTCATTGTTGATGAATATTATCTAATATGGATTTCAACAAGTAGGATGATTGTTCATTGTCTAGTACTATGCATGTGACTATTGAGAAAAACAGAGACATTCCGCCTGAAGAATATGCGGAACTGCGCAAAGCGCTGACCCTGATTTCGGGCAAGTGGAAGCTGGAAATTCTCTGGCGACTGTATAATCGCACGCACCGCTTCGGCGAATTGATGAAGGCGATTCCCGGCGTCACGCAACATATGCTCACCCGGCAATTGCGCGAGCTTGAGGCCGATGGATTGATTACGCGCACCGTATTCGCGGAAGTGCCGCCGCGCGTCGACTACAGCATGACAGAGGCCACAAAGGCTCTGGAACCAACAATCCAGGCGTTGATGCAGTGGTGGCAGGAGCACGGCAAAGCCGCGCAAGCCAGAAACGAAACGGACGAGCAAGGGCGCTGACATCGGCCCGCTACCAGCGCCGCCGCATCTGCACACCGCGCCGCCGCGCTCTCACCTGAACGTCGCGCTCTTCGGGCGAGACAGTCGGCGTATCTGCCGGCAAATGCGCACGCAAATCATCCAGGTTGACGAGCTTTAGCGTCGGTGCAGGACCATTGCTTGCTTCAGTCCAGCGCAGCATGATCGCACCTTCACGATTGCCGCCCGTATCGAGCCAATTCGGCACACCAGGATCATCCAGTGCGATAACAGCGCGGAATTTGCCATCCGCATCAATCCGCGCCTGCCCGCCATTCAGGCTCGATTGGCGGTTCATCCAGTCCACGCTGTTCCACAGCATGTCGGACAGCTGGATATTCCAGTAGCGCACTGTCTCTGGCAATTCGGTTTCCAGCAGCAACACCTGCCCCGGCTCCAGCCTGAACAGGCCCTGATAATAATGCTGCCCCTGCACACCGCCGCGCCCGGCCCAGTCATCATGCTCCAGCGTGTTCCATATCCCCTTGTCCCGCTGGGATTTGATAAAGCCCAGCGCCATTCCGGAGAGCCGCTTCGGGTAGGCGGCGAGCGCCGTCAGTCGTTCGCCGATTTCGGCCGCAGACCAGCGGTGAGGCGCATGCGCCTTATCGACGCGCTCAATCGCAATTCGGGCCTCTCTCCCCTCACCCCAATCATAGCTTGCCTGGCGCAATGAGAGGGACCGCGCCGCCGGATCAAGCCGGTGCCAGTCACCTGTCCAGCCCGGCGGTTTCTCGGCGCTCAGCAGCAGCGAGAAGCGGCCTTGCCCATCCATGTGCAAGGTATCGAAATCAAGCGTACCCAGCGACGGCCCCAGCGGCTCCATCACGCCCAGACCGCCCGCCACGATATCCAGCAACAGGAACAGTCCGTCGCCCCTTTCACCGGAAATCACATAAGACCCGCCGCCATCAATCGAAGCGGCACCATAGATGAAATCCGGATTGGTGCCGACGCAGTTCAAATGCGTGTTCACCGCGGGCACAAAATCAGGCAGATCAGGATCTGCAAAAGCGGTGAACCAGCCCGACGCAAGCGTCAGAAAAAACAGCCGCTCTGCCTCTGCTGCCGCTTGCGGATCTTCGGGATTTGCAAGCAAGTCCAGCAAATCAGACGTGCTGCCAAGACTTTCGACCCGCTTTGCCCAATCGCTCACAGATAGGTTCCAAAGGTGGCGATATAGTCGGCATAGACGCTTTCCACCTGCGCGCGCGTCAGTCCGTAATCGGCGAGTTCATATTTGTGCTGACCGTGTTTGTCTGCCGGATTGGCCGCCCACCATGCGCTGACCGCGCGCTCTGTTTCGGGCGTGAAGTCCATATCGGCATGCACGTAGACGCCACGCACCGCTGCGACCGGATCTGCGACAATGTCCTTGAAACGCAAATCATGCACTTTGATGTGCGGGTTGGCCTTGCGCCATGCCATCGATCGCACTTGCCCGTCATGCCAGAGATGCAGCAATTCCTGCCCCAGTGCCGCACGGTCAATCTGCGTAAAGCTGACACAGCGGATCACCTCAATCAGGCGCGAGATCGAGGCCATGACCGTCACCGGATCGCGGTGCGGCTGAACCAGAACCGCATCGGGATAGACTGCCATCAGTTCCGGCAGATGATAGGCATGTTCCTGCACCTTCAACACCCAGCGCGCACGCGGATTTTTCCATGCCAGATGCTGCAGCCACATCTTGTGAACCATATACCCAAAACGGGTATCGGCATCGCGATACCAGGCATAATAGCCCGGCAGGCTGAACAGCATCGTCGGATTGATCCCCTGAAACGCGGTTTCCAGTATCATCCCGCATTCCTGAGGCACCCGTGCGCCAATCGGATGCGCCTTCAGGACATCTGCCCAGGCCCCCGTGAAATTGGCGGCCACATAGGCATCAAAGCCATCGGCGCGTGGGTCATGGGCGAATGTCGCCGCCTCTGGTGGCGGAGAAGGCGCGGCAACTTCCCATTGCAGTGGCGTGCGCACCTGCGGGTCGGCACCGATCAGGGCGTGCAGTATCGATGTCCCGCAACGCGGCAGGCCCAGAATGAATACCGGACGATCAATTACAACGTCCGCGATTTCCGGATATCTGGTGCGATCCGAGACAATAGCCGCCAGACGCGTCAGATTATCCTGAAACTGTGCGATCGCGCGCATGCGCCCTTCTTCCGAGAGCCCGGCCTCGGCCTCCAGCGCGGCAATGGCTGCGGTCAAGCCAGGTAAGGTTCCAGCCGCAATCTCTCCGTCAAGCCCGGCTTGTCCGAGCATCTTTTCCGCCGTGATCATGGCCCGAAGGCTAGGACGGCAAGCCCATGCCTCACCCGTCTTGCGATAGGCGAGACTTGGCATCTGATGCGTAGGCTTCTCTGCAACTGATCGGGTTGAGGATGTACGTTGTCACAGGGGTATGATTTTATTGTCGTGGGCGCAGGTTCATCGGGCTGCGTTCTTGCAAACCGCCTGTCGGCGGACCCGAAAATGCGAGTTCTGCTGCTCGAAAGCGGCCCTGACGACAAAAGCCCCTTCATCCAGATGCCGCGCGGCATTGGTAAGCTTCTCGCTCCCGGCAATCCGCATGTTTATGCCTATCCAGTCACGCCAGCGGGCAATCAGCCCGACGAAATCTGGCTGAAAGGTCGCACCATTGGCGGATCCAGCTCGATCAACGGCATGGTCTATATGCGCGGCAGCCCCCAGGACTATAACGATTGGGAAAAGGCAGGCTGCAGTGGATGGGGCTGGGACAGGATCGGCAAGGCCTATGTCGCGCTTGAAGACCATGTTTTGGGTGCAGATGAATGGCGCGGCACTGGCGGTCCGCTCAAAATCTCTCAGCATTCGGCCGACAACCCCCTGTGCGATGCCGTTCTGCGGGCAGCAGGCGAAATGGGCGTGCCAAGGGTCGCTGATGTCAATCATGTCGATGTAGTCGCCAATCAGGGCATGGGCTATCAGGTGCTGACGACCTTCAAGGGCAAGCGCTTCTCCGCGGCGCGGGCCTTCCTTGATCCGGTGCGCAGTCGCCCCAATCTTGATATCCTGACGGATGTTCAGGTCCACCGCGTTCTGTTTGACGGCAAGCGGGCATGTGGCGTTCAGCTTGCAGATCAGGTTATTGCTTGTTCGGGAGAGATCATTCTGTGCGCAGGGGCAGTTGAAAGCCCCAAGCTTCTCGAACTCTCGGGCATCGGTGAAAGTGCGCGACTGTCCGCTTTGGGCATTCAGCCACTCGTCCACAGCCCATTGGTTGGGGAGAATCTGCGGGAACATCGCTATGTCGCGGTCGATTGGAAAGTGAAGAGCGGCAGTTCCAACCAGAAGTTGCAAGGGTTAGGCCTGATCGCGTCCGTGCTGCGCTACTATCTTTTCAGCAACGGAGCCATGACAGATGCCGCGCATGAAGTGGGCGGCTTCATCAAGACCAAACCTGAACTCGACCGCCCAGATGCGCAGATCGGCTCGATGATGGTCACCATGTCCATTGGCCCGGACGGCGCACCGGTGCTGGACCCCTTCCCCGGTATGCGCGTGCTCGGCTATTTCACACGGCCCGAAAGCCGGGGCGGGACGCACATCACCTCAAATAGCCCTGAGGCTGCACCTGCAATCAACGCCAATCATTTTGCAGAAGATATTGACCGGCAGACAGCGCTTGATCTTTTCAAATGGCTGCGTCGTCTGGGACAACAGCCCGCTTTGGCCGACTGGATTGTCGAAGAAACCGGCAAGGGGGTCGCCTGTCAGACCGACGAACAGATTGCAGCAAACTTGCTCAGCTTGGGCGGCACTGCCTTCCATATCGCTGGCACAGCCGCGATGGGTGCGGATGAGGGCAGCGTCCTTGATCCCCAATTGCGCGTTCGCGGGGTCGATGGGCTGCGTGTCTGCGATACATCGATCATGCCGACGCTCGTGTCCGGCAACACGAATGCCCCCGCCATGGCGATCGCCATGAACGCAGCAGACATCATCCTTTCAACCAAGGCAGCAGCATGACTATTCCGTTCACCCAGATCGACACCCTCTACATCAACGGCGCCAAAGTCGCGCCTGAAGCAGGCACTGAGGCGGTCATCAACCCCGCGACTGAGGACGTCATCGGCCACGCGCCTGTCGCGAGCATCGCCCAGGTCGACGCCGCCATCGCTGCCGCGCGTGATGCATTTGACACTGGTCCCTGGCCGCACATGTCGCTCGACGAACGTGGTGACATTCTCGACAAGATGGTTGCTGCCCTGACAGCGCGTCAGGCCGATATTGCTGCGTTGATCGTAGCAGAAGTCGGCTGCGCACAGGGCATCACGCACATCATGCAGGTTGCCAACGGGATCAAGCACCTCGCCTCAACGATCCACCATGGTCGTCGCGATGATAGCGAGCGCTTACCGCTCGACATTACGCCTAATATGTTCGTGCCCGATGGCCCAATGAGCATCGGCGGCACCACCGTTGTGCGCGAACCATTTGGCGTGGTCAGTGCCATTACCGGTTATAACTTCCCGTTTCTGCTCAACCTTGCGAAAATTGGCCCCGCGCTGATGGCCGGCTGCACGATGGTTTTGAAGCCTTCGCAGTTCACGCCCTTTTCCGCCTTGATGTTTGCCGAAATCTGCGACGAGATCGGGCTGCCCAAAGGGGTGCTCAACATCGTCACCGGCGGCATTGCAGAAGGGCAACTGCTCTGCACGGATGAACGCGTTGATATGATCACCTTTACCGGCTCCGAAAGCGTCGGAGCGGCGATCATGGCGCAGGCTTCACCGACGCTCAAAAAGGTCCATCTGGAACTGGGCGGCAAATCCGCAATGATCATCCGCCATGACGCAGATGTTCAGCGCGCTGCCGCGATGGCGGTCGGCTTCCTGTCGGTGAATGCGGGACAGGGATGCGCCATCCCGACACGGCTGCTGGTGCATAACAGCATCCGCCCCGCCTTTGTTGCGACTGCGGCGGCCGTTGCCGCAACCATCAAGGTCGGCAATGCGTCTGACCCCAGCGTGACGATGGGACCGCTGATCCGGGAAAGCCAGCGGGCGAAGGTGGAGCATTTTATTGAACTCGGCAAATCGGCGGGTGCAACGCTCGTGTGTGGCGGCGGCCGGCCTGCAGGGCTGGACAAGGGCTATTTCACAGAGCTCACCCTGTTTGACAATGTCACCAACGACATGGCCATTGCGCAAGAGGAAATCTTTGGTCCGGTCGGCTGTATCATCGGGTTCGACAGCGACGAGGAAGCCGTGAAAATCGCCAATGATTCACGCTATGGCCTGGCAGGCGCCATCGAAACGGCGGACGCGGCGGCGGGCTATGCCATGGCGATCAAGATCCGCACCGGCAGTATCGCCCTCAATGGCGGCACCGGAACGATGAGCTTTGCTCCCATTGGCGGCTATAAGCGGTCTGGCCTCGGTCGCGAATATGGCCCCAACTGGCTGCGTGAATATCAACACGAAAAATCCATCTTTTATCCGATTGGCCGCTAAATCCTTAGGAACAGCCGATGCAGAAGCAGGAAGCCGTTGTGATCGATGGAGACATGGATCACGCCGTCCATGATTGGCTCACAAACCATCTTGGCAATGTCATCGCCTTTCGCCGCCATGCCCGCTGGCGCATCGGTTGGGACGCCGAAGTGGACGCCGAAGGCGAACGCATGGCGCTGTACATCCGGGGTCCGCGCGGCGACAATTATGTGTCGCCGATTGATATGGCACAGGAAGCGGCGATCCACCGAGCCTATCTTGCGAACGGCATTCCCGCCCCCCGGCCCATCGCGGTCATTGATGAACCCTGTTCGCTCGTGCTGGAACGCTTGCCGGGTACAATCAACACCGCAACCATCCCGGACCCTGCGACCCGCCAGCGCGTGCGCGAAGACTTCATTGCAACAATCGTCCGCCAGCACCAGATCCCGCTCGCCGCATTTGCAGAAGTGGGCCTTGAAATTCCGGTAGGTGCAGACGCTGTTTCGCGCAATTTGTACGAAGCGTCAGAGGCTATTTTCGATACGCTGATCGGCAGGCCCTGGCCATTGATGCGCTTTGTCGGCAGTTGGCTGAAGCGCCATGTGCCGCAGAACCGGGCCCGCGCGGCCTTCATCAATGGCGATGCCGGGCAGTTCATGTTCGACGGAGACCGGATCACCGGCCTGATCGACTTTGAAATGTCCGCCTTTGGTGATCCGGCTGCAGAGCTTGCGGGCATGCGCCTGCGCGACACATCTGAACCATTTGGCGATCTGTCCGCCCTGTATGACCATTATGAAATGATGAGTGGAGATCGCATCACCAAAAGGCTCATCGAATATCACACAGCAGGATTTTGCGGCGTCAATGGCTTCATGCTCTGGCCGCTGGCATTCTCGTCCACACGCGAGCAGGATTACATGTCCTATATGCAGTTCGCCGTGGCAACATCGCGCTGGTGTATTAAGGCGATTGCCGAACATGCCGGGATCAGCTTGACCGAACCGCCAGTGCCGGAGGCCAACCCGATGGGTTTTGCGCAGGCCGGAGTCCACCTGATCCGTCAAATAGGCAATCTTCCTGCAAGCGATGACAACGTGGCCTATGATCGCGATTCCGCTGCGGCGCTGGCGCAATATCAACAACGCTGGCTTACCTATGGCGTGTCCGTCGTTGAAGCCGATCTGGACGATTGCGAAACGCTGACCGGCAAGCGCGCAAAGGATCAGAATGACATGATGCAACTGTTGGAAGCCTTTGTGCAGACTGCTGATGCATCGGATGATGGCCGCCTGATCCAGCATTTCCACAACTGGTTAAGACGACAGGATTTCCTTTTGACTGGCTGCGGCGCGGCTTCGAGTTTCGTCGGCCTGGATTTGCAGATCATTCCCGCACGATAGCGGCAGGGAATGGTGCCTAATTGCCACAGGTGATGGCAACCATGACGGTCAACACTGTTGGTTCAAGTTTCACCCTTGCCGAATATCAAGTTTCACCCTTGCCGAATATATTGTGCTAATACAGATACTTACATCTGCCGTCCGCCGCCCTTAAAATGCCCTCCCTGCCGAACGATAGGTGTGACGGGGTGGCTGGACGCCGACCTATGCTCAAGCAGAGTGTTCAATTCGGCAATGGGTGGATAACTCTGACTTTTTTCAGCCGGGATCAATCAGAATTGGTCGGCGAAGTTCAAAGGGGAGGTTTCTGAATGAAGATTTTTCACAATCGTCGCGCATTGCTCACCACAACAATTCTGTCGCTCAGCGTGCTGGCAGGTTCGCCTGCCTTCGCCCAAGCCGCGGCAGAAGAAGATGATCAGGGCGGCATCCGCGAAATCGTGGTCACGGCCCGCAAGGTCAGCGAAAACCTGCAGACGACCCCGGTCGCGGTGACGGCGCTTGACACGGCAGCTTTGGAAGAACGTCAGATTTCGAGCGTCGCGCAGATCGTCCAGGCGGCTCCTAGCCTGTCGATTCAGGTTGGCGGCACCGGCAACTCGGGCCTCGTTTTCGTGGCCATTCGCGGCAATGCCCAAAACTCGCCAAACTCTGCAGCGGACGCTGCTGTGGGCATCTATGTAGACGGTGTCTACTATGGCCGTCCGATGATTGGGAACCTTGGCCTGCTGGATCTCGCATCGGCAGAAGTCCTCCGCGGCACACAGGGCACTCTGTTCGGCCGCAACACCACGGGCGGCGCGCTGAACTTGACGACCACCCTGCCGGGCGGCGACCTTGAAGGTTTCGTTCGCACCTCTGTGGGCAACCGGAAATTTTTCTCTGCAGAAGGCGCTGTCACTCTGCCGATCAACGGCGAGGAACTTTCTCTGCGCGTAGCAGGCCGTTTTTCGAAGCGCGGTGCGCTTGGCGACAATCCGTTGCGAGCGGTTGATCCCGAAACGATCAAGCATGACATCAACGCGCGCGCCACTTTGCGCTTTGCGCCTGCCGGATCGCCGCTTGAAGTTACACTGCGCGGTGACATCATCCGCACCAAGGACAGCTATAACAATTCCGCACTGACGGCTGTCAATCCGACGGGTGGTTCGGCAGGTCTCTATGCCAGCCAGAACATCCGCCAGTACCTTCAGCGGAACGACGACAGCTTCTACACTACCTATACCGATCCCCAGACCGGTAGTGCCAATGTTGATGATCCCTGGCACCACAACCGGGCGGAAGGTGTGAGCGGCACCATCGAATATGACCTGGTCGGCGCCCAGATCAAATCGATTACCGCTTGGCGTCATTCCAACACAGGTGACCAGGCCGATATCGACGGCACCCCTGTTCCCGTCATTTCCTATGCTTCGGACTATGTGCAACGCCAGTTCAGCGAAGAGCTTCAGGTTTCCGGCAAGACCGACCGTCTCGACTGGATTTTTGGCGGCATGTACTTCAGAGAGAGCGGCACCGAGCAGTCAGAATCCTATCCGTTCCGTGGTACCGATCTGAGGTTCCTGGCGCTCAACCCTGCTTTCGGCCCCAACTACGCGCTTGGGCAGATCGCACCATCGGCGCGCAATTTTGCGAATTTCAAGGCCACCTCGAAGGCCCTTTTCGCTCAGGTCAACTATAAGCTGACCGACGCACTGCGCGCGACGGCGGGCTTCCGCTACACTTGGGATAGCCGGGGCATCACACGCCGCGGCGTCACCAACGTGACGTCGGTGCCGGAATATGTCATCGTTCCTGTCGCTGCGCTGGGCTTCCCGTTGCGCGTCGTTCAACCCGGCACCTGTTCCGTTGGAGCGAATGCGGGCACTGTCGCAGGAGCTGCCTGTGCCGAGCCACTGACCGCCAATTTCAAGTATCCGGCATGGGTCGTGGGTCTCGACTATGAAATGGGCGACGGCAAGTTCATTTACGCAAAGACCGGGGCCGCGGCGATGGCGGGCGGTTTCAATACTCGTCCGACCCCTGCTGCTTTTGGTTCGTTCAATCCTGAAAAGGTGAAGGACGCGGAAATTGGCTTCAAGGGCGATTTCCTTGACCGCCGTCTGCGGGTTAACCTCGCC
>VFQT010000217.1_pt1 | contig 92437 bp, 95 predicted proteins | sample 3512381 | NCBI WGS metagenome assembly VFQT01 (sample SAMN10412376, study PRJNA504923) | tailings metagenome | isolation source: Relicate 2 Philex TSF3 active mining site | place: Philippines: Tuba, Benguet | collected 2017-08-29
AGATCGCCTTCGTTCTCGCGGTCTTCGCTGTCGACGAGGATCACCATGTCGCCGCGGCGCACTGCAGGCAGCACCTGCGCGGTGAGGTAATCGCTGATGCGGGTGTCGGCGCTCATGCCGGAGATATCAATAAGTTATTGATTTTATTGATAGAATTGACAACGCTTGTTGGGCTGCACTTATTTCGCGGCAATGAGGCGCAGGAATTCAGAGCGGGTGACGTCCTTGTTGAACTCGCCGGTAAAGGCCGAGGACGTCGCCACCGAATGCTGTTTCTGGATGCCGCGCATGATCATGCACATGTGCTGCGCTTCGATCACCACCGCAACACCCGCGGGCTGCAGCGTGTCCTGGATGCAGTCGCGGATCTGCACGGTCAGGCGCTCCTGCACCTGCAGCCGTCGTGCAAAGGCATCGACCACGCGCGGGATTTTCGACAAGCCGACGATACGCCCCTTGGGGATGTAGGCGACGTGCGCCTTGCCGAAGAAGGGCAGCATGTGGTGCTCGCACAGCGAGTAGACCTCGATGTCGCGCACGATGACCATCTGCTGGTAGTCCTCGGTGAACATCGCGGACTTGAGGATGTCCGCGGGGTCGAGGTCGTAACCGTGGGTCAGGAACTGCAGCGCCTTGGCCACGCGCTCTGGGGTCTTGGCGAGGCCTTCGCGGGTCGGGTCTTCGCCGATGTCACGCAGGATGCCGGTGTATTTTTCGGAAATGCTGCGGATGGTTTCCGGGTTGTACTGGTCGATCTTGGCGTAGCCGTCCATCACGTTCTCTTTGCGCATCTTCAGCCTTTCTGCGGCGTCTTGCCCGTGGCCATCGCCGCGAGCCGGCTGCGGATCGACTGCGCGATGCCCTCGGCATCGAGGCCCACGCTCGCCAGTTGCAGTGCAGGGTCGCCCTGCTCGATGAAGCGGTCGGGCAGCCCGAGCTGCAGCACGTGCACGGTGAGGCCCTGGCGCTCCAGCGATTCGAGCACCGCGCTGCCGGCGCCGCCCATGACCACGTTCTCTTCCACGGTCACCAGCAGCGAATGGGTCAGCGCGAGGTCGCGCACGAGGTCGTCATCCAGCGGCTTCACGAAGCGCATGTTGGCGACGGTGGCGTCGAATTCATCGGCAATCGCCAGCGCGGGCGCCAGCATCGAACCGAAGGACAGGATTGCCACCAGGCCGTGGCCGCGGCGGCGCACTTCGCCCTTGCCCACCGGAAGCGCAGTCATCTCCTTCTGCACCGTCACGCCGGGCCCGGTGCCGCGCGGGTAGCGCACCGCGGCAGGCGTGTTCATCTGGAAGGCGGTGCTGAGCATCTGCCGGCATTCGTTCTCGTCCGCCGGGGCCATCACCGTCATGTTGGGCAGGCAGCGCAGGTAGCTCAGGTCGAAGCTGCCGTTGTGGGTGGCGCCGTCGGCGCCAACGAGGCCGCCGCGGTCGAGTGCGAACACCACCGGCAGGTTCTGGATCTGCACGTCGTGGATCAGCTGGTCGTAGCCGCGCTGCAGGAAGGTCGAGTAGATCGCCACCACCGGCTTGTAGCCCTCGCAGGCGATGCCGGCGGCGAAGGTCACCGCGTGCTGCTCGGCGATGCCGACGTCAAAGTATCGTTTCGGAAACTGCTGCGCGAATTTCACCATGCCCGAGCCTTCGCGCATCGCCGGGGTGATCGCCACCAGCCGCGGGTCCTTCTCGGCCATGTCGCAGAGCCAGTCGCCGAAGACCTGGGTATAACTCGGTTTGCTGCCGGATTTGCCGCCCGCTTTTCCCGTTGAAATGCCGGCCTTGTGGTCGAACTTCGACACGCCGTGGTAGAGGATCGGATCGTTTTCGGCGAGCTTGTAGCCCTGGCCCTTGCGCGTGACCACGTGCAGGAACTGCGGGCCTTTCAGGCGCTTGATGTTGTTCAGCGTCGGCAGCAGCGCATCGAGGTCATGGCCGTCAATCGGGCCGATATAGTTGAAGCCGAACTCCTCGAACATCGTGCCCGGCGTGACCATCCCCTTGACGTGTTCCTCGGCGCGGCGCGCGAGGTCGCCCAGCACCTTGGTGCCGAGGTCTTTCGCGGTGGCGTAGAAGCGGCCCGACATCAGCTTGGCGAGGTACTTGTTCAAGGCGCCCACCGGCGGCGAGATCGACATGTCGTTGTCGTTGAGGATCACCAGCAGGTCGACATCCATGTCGCCGGCGTTGTTCATCGCCTCGAAGGCCATGCCCGCGGTCATCGCGCCGTCGCCGATGATCGCGACCGCGCGGCGCGGTTCGCCCTTCAGCTTGGCGGCGACCGCCATGCCCAGCGCGGCGCTGATCGAGGTGCTGGAGTGCGCGGTGCCGAAGGTGTCGTATTCGGATTCGGTGCGCTGCGGAAAGCCCGAGAGGCCCTGCCACATGCGCAGGTTCTTCATGCCCTCGCGGCGGCCGGTGAGTATCTTGTGGCCGTAGGTCTGGTGGCCGACGTCCCACACCAGGCGGTCGTGCGGCGTGTCGAACACGTAATGCAGCGCGATGGTCAGTTCCACCGTGCCGAGATTTGACGAGAGGTGGCCGCCGGTCTGGCTGACCGACTCGACCAGGTACTGGCGCAGTTCCTGCGCGAGCCGCGGCAGCTGGCTGCGCTCAAGCTGGCGCAGGTCGGCCGGCGAAGCGATGGATTTCAGCAGGTCGTACATCGGGGGTTCCCGGTCATCCGCGCCTTCAATGGTGAGTGTCCCGCTCATGGTGTGCTTCAGCCCTATTCTCTCAGAACTGGCGCAGGACGATGAAATCCGCCAGTTGCGCGAGCCGCGCCGCGCGGGTGCCGAAAGGCGCGATCGCGGCATGGGCTTCGGCGCGCAGTTGCTCGGCAAGCGCCTTCGCCTGCGCAACGCCCATCGCGCTGACGTAGGTGGGCTTGCCCTGTTCCGCATCCTTGCCGGCGGTTTTGCCCAGCGTCGCGGTGGGAGCTTCGGCGTCGAGCACATCGTCGACCACCTGGAATGCCAGGCCGACGGCCTTGGCGTAGGCGTCGACTTTCGCGAATTCGGCTTCGCTGAGGCCGCTGCCGCAACGCGCGCCCATCACCGCCGCGGCGCGGATCAGCGCGCCGGTCTTGTGGATGTGCATGAATTCGAGCTCGGGCACGGACAGCGTTTTGCCCACCGCCGCGAGATCGATCGCCTGCCCGCCTGCCATGCCGCGCGAGCCGGAGGCGCTGCCGAGCAGCTTCACCATCTCGAGTTGCGCGGCCGCATCGGGCGCCAGCCGGTATTCGCCGAGCAGCTGGAAGGCAAGGCTCTGCAGGGCATCTCCAACCAGCAGCGCAGTGGCCTCGTCGAACTCGACATGGCAGGTCGGCTTGCCTCGGCGGAGCACGTCATCGTCCATGCACGGCAGGTCGTCGTGCACCAGCGAATAGCAATGGATCAGTTCGACTGCGGCGCCGGCGACGGTGACGCGCTCGGGGTCGGCGCCGGAGACTTCACCCGCGGCATAGGCCAGCAGCGGACGCACGCGCTTGCCCGCACCGAGCGCGGCATAACGCATCGCCGCATGCAGGCGCTGCGGCGCGATGTCCGGCGACGGCAGCGCCTTCTGCAGGAAGGCTTCGATGCGGGCCTGCCCGGCGGCAGACCAGGACTGGAAATCGGAAACGGTCACGATGGCGGCGGGGAATGCGGAATGCGCGGAGGACGGCGGCTATTGCTCGCCGGCGCCGAAATTCTTCAGCACGCCGTTTTCGAGGATTTTCACCTGCTGCTGGGCGTCCTGCAGCTGGGCCTGGCAGAACTTGAGCAGCTCGGCGCCGCGCTTGTAGGCCGCCAGCGACTGCTCGAGCGGCATCTGACCCTCTTCCATGGCCTCGACGATTTTTTCAAGCTCCGCGAGCGAAGACTCGAAGGTGGGTGTGGCCGGCGTGTTTTTGCTGGTTTTGGTCATGGGCCCGCGCCCCTGCGAAAGGACAGGAAATGTAGCCCAATCAGAGGCTTGCGGTCAATGTCACGCCCCGCGGCGCCCGTATCGCGGACACCGCCCGCAGCCCCCGCGCCGGCACCCTCAGCGCCGGTGCTTGCCGACGTTCCAGCCGTTTTTCGCGAGGTGTTTCTCGCCGACGTGGATCGGCTCCTCTTCCAGCGGCGTTGCCATGGTGTCGTTCCAGCGGTTCATGAAGCCGAACATCGACACCACGCCGACGATTTCGACGATCTCGCCCTCGTTCCAGTGCTTCTTCAGTTCGGCGAACATCTCGTCGGTGACCGCATTGGGCTGTGCCGCGGCGGCGATGGCCACCTCCAGCGCGGCGCGCTCCGCGTCGGTGAACAGCGGACTCGTGCGGAACTCCCACACCGCTTCCAGTTTCTTGTCTTCAATGCCCAGCCCGAGCGCCGCCCCGGCCGTGTGCGCCATTCAGTAAGTGCAGCCGTGGGCGCGGCTCGCGACATGCGCCAGCATGCGCTTGAACGCGACCGGCACCTCGCTCTGCGGATCCCACACCGCGGAGGCCAGTTGCGACAGCGCCTGCACCAGCTTCGGCTTGCGCTGCATGATCAGCACGCTGTTGGGTACGAAGCCCAGCACGCGCATGTAGGTCTGGAAGGCGCCGGCAAGTTCGGGGGAAGCATCCTGCGGCAGCGGCGCGAGCCGCGGATCGGGGTTGCCCCTGGTTTTCATCGTATCTCCCATCGTTTTCCCCTTGTCTGTCAGAATTCAACCATGTCCGCCGGATATGTTACGCCCCCGTACGGCCCGCCCTGCCAGGCGGGATGCTGCCATGGCCGGCCCGAAACGCGGCAGGGCTTCGTGCCCAAAATACCGGTACCGGATGAAGTAAGGAATCCGCCGCGGCGCCGACTGACGTGGCAACCCTGACCCAAAATCCTGTCTTCCCACCTGTATTTCCGGGAGTCATTTGATGCATGCCACCCTGCCTCTGCTGGACCAGCACAGTTTCCCGGCGATCCGCCGCAAACCGGTCGAGACCCTTCAGGTCAACCTTGGCTACAAGTGCAACCAGAGCTGCCTGCACTGCCACGTCAATGCCGGCCCGACGCGCACCGAACTGATGTCGCGCGAGACGGTGTTCGAGGTGATCGCCTGCCTGAAGGCGATGAACATCCGCACGCTGGACATCACCGGCGGCGCGCCCGAACTCAATCCGCATTTCCGCCTGCTCGTCGAATCGGCGCGCCAGCTCGGCGTGCGTGTGATCGACCGCTGCAATCTGACCATCCTGTTCGAACCCGGCCAGGAAACCCTTGCGCAGTTCCTCGCCGATCAGCAGGTCGAGGTCACCGCCTCCCTGCCCTGTTATCTGGAGGACAACGTCGACCGCCAGCGCGGCAAGGGCGTTTTTGAGACCAGCATCCGCGCCTTGCGGCTGCTCAACACGCTGGGCTACGGACAGCCCGGCTCGGCGCTGAAACTGAACCTGGTCTACAACCCGCAGGGCCCGGTGCTGCCGCCGGACCAGGCCGCCCTGCGGCGCGATTACCAGCAGCGCCTGCTGGACGGTTTCGGCATCGTGTTCAACGAGCTCTATGCGCTGGCCAACATGCCGATCCAGCGTTTCGGCAGCACGCTGGTGAGCAAGGGCCAGTTCGATCCGTACGTGAAGCTGCTGCGCGAGGCCTACCGCGCCGAGAACCTCGACACGGTGATGTGCCGCACGCTGCTGTCGGTGGACTGGCAAGGTTTTGCCTTTGACTGCGATTTCAACCAGATGCTCGGCCTGCCGCTGGAGTGGAAAGGCAAGGCGCGCAGCCACCTGCGCGAACTGATCGCCGCCGATCTCGACAACAATCCCATCGTCGTGCGCGACCACTGCTATGGCTGCACCGCCGGGCAGGGTTCGAGCTGCGGCGGCGCGCTGGAAAGCCCGCGATGATCGAACCGGCCTTCGCCGTTTATTTCTGGGGTTTCCTGCTGCTCTACGGCGGCGCGATGTACGCGATCACGCCGCGCTCGCGCACCGCGGCGAGCTTTTTCACCGGCAGCGACGATGCCGGACGGCCCGCCACCGAGTGGGCGCTGATGTGCAGCATTTTCATCAGCTGGATTTTCGCGAAGTCGGTGACCAATGCCGCCAACCTCGGCGCCTCCTTCGGCGTGGTCGGCGGCCTCGCCTACGCGACCTACTGGCTGTCGATCCCGGTGGCCGGACTGGTGATCTACTGGCTGCGCACGCGCCACGGCGCGACCGGGCTGGTGCCTTTTCTGATCCAGCGTTACGGCCGGCTGGCGGCACTGGCCTTCACGCTGGCGATCCTGATCCGTCTTTATAACGAGGTGTGGAGCAACACCGCGGTGGTCGGCGCCTATTACGGCAAACCCGGCGAGTGGACCTTCATTGCATCGGCGCTGCTGTTCACCGCCGCGACGCTGTTCTATGCGCTGAAAGGCGGTTTGCGCAGCTCGATTGTCACCGACGTGATCCAGACCGTGCTGTTCATCGTCGCGCTCGGCGCGGTGCTGTTGCTGGTGCTGCCGCAGCATGGCCTCGGCACGCTGCTTTCGGTCGGCGATTTCCGCATGAATGCCGGCGTCGACCTGATCCTCGTCGCGCTGCTGCAGGTGCTGTCCTATCCCTTCCATGATCCGGTGCTGACCGACCGCGGCTTCATCACCCGCGAGAAGACCATGCTGCGCGCGATGATCACCGCCGGCGTGTTGGGCTTCGTCTGCATCTTCGCCTTCAGCCTGGTCGGCGTGCACGCCAGGCTGGAGGGTCTGCCTGCGGGTGACAACATGCCGGGCGCTGTTGCGCTGGCCTTCGGCACCATTCCCTATCTGCTGATGACCGTCGTGATGATCATGGCCGCCGGTTCGACACTGGACTCGACTTTCGCCTCGGTTGCCAAGTCCATTGGCCAGGAAGTGCCGATGCTCGCCGGGCGAAAACCGGGCGCGCGCGCGATGGTCGTCGGCATGTGGACGATGATCGTCTTCGCGCTGCTCGGCAACCTGCCGATGATCGCCGGCACCGACATCCTGAAGGCGACCACGGTCAGCGGCACCATGGTGATGGGGCTTGCGCCGGTGTTCCTGCTGGCGCCGCTGGTGAAGAATTCGCCGTGGAGCTTCCATCTTGCATTCTGGCCGGGGGTGATCCTCGGCGTGCTGCTCGCCGCGGGCTGGATTCCGCAGTCTTGGGCCATCGGCGACGGCAAGTACGCGCTCCTGCTCGGCACCAACCTCTACGGCCTGCTGATCTGCATTGCCGGCTTCCTGCTGCCGGTGGCGCTGCAGAAGCTGCGCGGCGCGCGATGACACCGGGACGCAGCTGTCCGCTGCACTACCGCTACGCGCCGCAAACGCTGCAGCGGGCGCCCGAGGTCGTGGCCGGCACGCTCTATGTGATCGGCGGGCTCTACGGCAACCTGCCCGCGCTGCAGGCCATCCACACCATGGCTGCGGCCGAGGCGGCACCCGTCACTTTGGTGTTCAACGGCGACTTCAACTGGTTCAACATCGACGCCGGCGGTTTTGCGGCGCTCAACGAAGGCGTGCTCAGGCATCACGCGCTGCGCGGCAATGTCGAAACCGAACTGGCCAGTGACAATGACGACGCCGGCTGCGGCTGCGGCTATCCGGACAGCGTCGGCGACGAGGAAGTCGCCCGCTCCAACGCCATGCTGGCGCAGCTGCGTGCCACTGCCCGCGGGCTCCCCGGGCTGCGGGCGCGGCTCGGCGCCCTGCCGATGAATCTCGTCGCCGAAACCGGCGGGCTTCGCGTCGCCATCGTGCACGGCGACTGCGAATCGCTCTCCGGATGGAATTACGACGTGTCCGCCTTCAGCACCAGCGCCGGCAGCGCGCGCCTGGCCGCGCATTTTGCCGCCAGCGGCGCGCGCATCATCGCCAGCAGCCACACCTGCCTGCCGGTGGCGCTGCGCCAGAGCCGCCCGCAGGGCGACTGCGCGCTGTTCAACAACGGCGCCGCCGGCATGCCGAATTTCGCCGGCACGCAATTCGGCGTGATCACCCGCATCGCGACCACGCCCGCGCATCCGTCCGCCGCACTCTACGGCACGGTCATCCAGGGCGTGCACATCGACGCGCTGGCCGTGCATTACGATCAGGCGCAATGGCAGCGGGACTTTGCAGCGAACTGGCCGGCGGGCAGCCCCGGCCACCTGTCCTACCGGCAGCGCATCGACAACGGCCCCCGACATGGCATCAACAAGGCCATGCGCAAGGGCATCCACCTCAATCCTGAACTGCTGCGCGGCTTGCGCGCGGGCGGAGCCACCCCATGAGCAAAGGCAGGCTGCTGGTATTCGCGCTGATCGCGGCGGGCATCGTCGCGTTCTTTGCGTTCGACCTGAAGCAGTATTTCACCCTCGAGTATTTCCAGACACAGCGCGCAGCGATCGATGCCGAGGTTCAGGCCCGGCCGCTGCGCTCGGCACTGCTGTACTTTGCCGCTTATGTCGCGGTCACCGGACTATCGCTGCCCGGCGCGGCAATCATGACGCTGGCCGGCGGCGCGGTGTTCGGCCTGCTCTGGGGGACCGTCATCGTGTCCTTCGCGTCGACCATCGGCGCCACACTGGCCTTCCTCGCCGCGCGCTACCTGCTGCGCGACTGGGTGCAGCGGCGCTTCGGCGACAAGCTGCGCCCGGTCAACGACGGCATCGCCCGCGAGGGGGGCTTTTACCTGTTCGCGCTGCGCCTGGTGCCGGTGTTCCCGTTTTTTGCGGTCAACCTTCTGATGGGACTGATACCGATACGAACATGGACCTATTACTGGGTCAGCCAGCTCGGCATGCTCGCCGGCACCGTGGTCTATGTCTACGCGGGCACCCAGCTCGGTGAATTCCGCATCTCCGCCGGCCTGATCGGCGCCTTCGTGCTGCTGGGCCTGTTTCCGCTGATCGCCAAGAAAACGCTGGATGCGCTGAAGGCGCGCAAGGTCTATGCCGGGTGGACCCGGCCCGCGCGTTTCGACCGCAACCTGGTGGTGATCGGCGGCGGCTCGGCGGGACTGGTGTCGGCCTACATCGCGGCGGCGGTGAAATCAAAGGTCACGCTGGTCGAGAAGCACCGCATGGGCGGCGACTGCCTCAATACCGGCTGCGTGCCGTCGAAGGCGCTGATCAAGTCGGCGAAACTGGTGGCGACGATGAAACACGCGGAAAACTACGGACTGAAGCCGGCGCAGGCGGAATTCGATTTCGCCGAGGTCATGACTCGCGTGCAGCGGGTGATTCGCGAGATCGAACCACATGATTCGGTCGAGCGCTACACGAAGCTCGGCGTGGAGTGCCTTGAAGGCGAGGCGAAAATCACCTCGCCGTGGTCCGTGGAAATCAGGACCGCTGCCGGCACGCAGACCCTGACCACCCGGGGCATCATCATCGCCGCCGGCGCGCGGCCCTTCGTGCCGCCGATCCCCGGCATCGAGGATACCGGCTACCTGACGTCAGACACGCTGTGGGAATTGCGCCAGCTGCCGAAACGCCTGGTGGTGCTCGGCGGCGGCCCGATCGGCTGCGAACTGACGCAATGCTTCGCGCGGCTTGGTTCAACAGTGACGCAGGTGGAAATGCTGCCGCGGATCATGGTACGCGAGGATCCCGAAATCTCCGCGATGGTGACCGAGCGGTTCCGCGCCGAAGGCGTCGCCGTGCTGACCGGCCACAAGGCCCAGCGCTTTGCCGTCGAGGACGGCGAGAAGGTGCTCTACTGCGAGCATCAGGGCAATACCGTGCGCATCGCCTTCGATGTCCTGCTCTGCGCGGTGGGCCGCGTCGCCAACACCGCGGGTTACGGGCTCGAGAAACTCGGCATCCCGGTGACCGGGGCGCGCACCGTCGAGGTCAACGAGTTCATGCAGACGAAATACCCGAACATCCTCGCCTGCGGCGACGTCGCCGGCCCCTACCAGTTCACGCACACCGCGGCGCACACCGCCTGGTATGCGGCGGTCAACGGCCTGTTCGGCGGCTTTAAAAAGTTCCGCGCCGACTTCTCGGTGATCCCCTGGGCCACCTTCACTGACCCCGAGGTGGCGCGCGTCGGCCTCAACGAGACCGAAGCCAGGGAAAAGAACATCCCGCACGAGGTCACCACCTACGGCATCGACGACCTAGACCGCGCCATTGCCGACGGCAACGCCCACGGCCTGGTCAAGGTGCTGACCGTGCCGGGCAAGGACAAGATCCTCGGCGCCACCATCGCCGGCGAACATGCCGGCGACCTGATCACCGAATTCGTCATCGCGATGAAGCACGGCATCGGCCTCAACAAGATCCTCGGCACCATCCATATATACCCGACGCTGGCCGAGGCCAACAAATATGTGGCTGGAAACTGGAAGCGCAATCACGCGCCCAAGGGATTGCTGGAGTGGCTGGAGAAGTTTCATGCGTGGCGGCGCGGCTGACTCTACCCAATGGCTTTTCAGTTTAAGTCCCCCCTTGTGAGTCGCCGAGTAGCGGAGTGTGGTCGGGGGATGTCGGCGAGCACTGTGTGAGCTGCGCATGCGGTTGTCGAATCAATTGAAATGCCCGCCCGCCGCATGTCAACTTTACGAATGCTTGCGCGAGTTGCGCAGCCGCCCGACTACGCGAGCAACGCAGGGAACCCCCGAAGGGGGCGACGAGCCGGGGTCGCCTTCTTTTGGTTACTTTTCTTGGCGGGACAAGAAAAGTAACCAGCCGCCGGGCTGCCCCGGCGAACTTGAAGCACCCCGCAATCCAATGACCACTAAAACATCACACCCATGGCGTTTAATTAACCCAATGAAAAAACTTTTCCTGACGCTGCTGCTGGCAGCAATCCCGATGACCGGGATCGCCCGATCCTTCGACCACGACCACAAACCCTGGGCCGCCCTGCTGAAAAAACACGTCGTGCTGATCGACAATGGCAAAGCCTCACAAGTGCGTTACGCCGGCTTCACACAGGACCGCAGCGAACTGAAGGCCTACCTCGGCACGCTGTCCAAGGTGACCCAGGCCGAATTCAATGCCTGGAACAAACCGCAGCAGATTGCCTTCCTGATCAACGCCTACAACGCCTTCACGGTCGAAAAAATCCTCACCCGCTACCCGAACCTCAAATCCATCAGGGATTTCGGACTGGTGATCGGCAATCCTTTCAAGGACAGATTCTTCACGCTGCTCGGCCGCGAATTCTCGCTGGACATGATCGAGCACGAAACCCTGCGCAAGCCCGGTGCCTACGACGAGCCGCGGGTGCATTTCGCGGTGAACTGCGCATCCGTGGGCTGCCCGATGCTGCGCGAGGAACCCTATGTTGCCGCGCGCCTCGATGCCCAGCTCGAAGAGCAGACGAAGCGCTTCCTCTCCGATCGCAGCCGCAACCGCTACAACCCGCAGGACAATGCGCTGGACGTGTCGGAAATCTTCAAATGGTTCAGCGTCGACTGGACCAGCGGCTACCGGGGTTTCGACGGCAATGGCGCGCCGATGCAGTCGCGCGAACAGTTCTTGGCGAAATACGCGGATCTGCTCGCCGATGCGCCGGCGCAGCGGCAGGCCATCATCGAACGCCGGGCCGCGATCCGCCACCTGGATTATGATTGGACACTGAACGACATCCGCAAATAAACCGCTCCGCCTTGTCACTGTCCATCATCATCCCTGCGCTCAATGAGGCTGCGGGCATCGCCGGCACGCTCGACAGCCTGCAGGCGCTGCGCAGGCGCGGCGTCGAGGTCGTCGTCGTCGACGGCGGCAGCAGCGACGACACCCTCGCCCTTGCCCGCGACCGCGCCGACCAGGCATTCACGGCGCCGCCGGGCCGCGCCCGGCAGATGAATGCCGGCGCCGCCGTGGCGCGCGGGGAGGTGCTCTGCTTCCTGCACGCCGATTCGCGCCTGCCGGAAGGCGCCGACGGCCTGATCGTCGACGGCCTCGCGCGCGGCCGCCGCAGCTGGGGCCGCTTTGATGTCTCGATTACGGGCGCGCACCCGATGCTGCGCGTGGTCGCCTGGATGATGAACCACCGCTCGCGGCTGACCGGCATTGCCACCGGCGACCAGGGGCTGTTCATGACGCGCTCGCTGTTCGAGGCCGCCGGACGCTTTCCGGAAATCGCCCTGATGGAAGACATCGCGTTCACGAGCCTGCTCAAGCGCTACGGCACGCCGCTGTGCATCAGCCACCGCCTGGCCACGTCGGGCCGGCGCTGGGAGAAACATGGCGTCTGGCGCACGATCCTGCTGATGTGGCGGTTGCGGCTCGCCTATTACATGGGTGCCGACCCCGACCGCCTCGCGCTGCGTTATGCCCGGCACAAGCCTTGAGCCGGCCATCCTCGTCTTTGCCCGGGCGCCGGTGGCCGGCGCGGCGAAAACACGCCTGATCCCCCTGCTCGGCGCGGAAGGCGCGGCGGCGCTGCAGGGCCGCCTGCTGCGCCATGCGCTGAAGACCGCGCGCGCCGCAGCACCGCCACGGCTCGAGTTGTGGTGCGCGCCCGACGCCGCGCATCCGGCGCTGGCCGCCGCCGCGCAAAACTGCGGCGCCACCCTGCATGTCCAGCAGGGTGTCGATCTCGGCGCGCGCATGGCGTACGCTTTTGCCGAAGCGCTGCAGCGCGCGCCGTTCGCGCTGTGCATCGGCAGCGACTGCCCCGCGCTCACGGCGCATCACCTGCACCGGGCGGCGGCCGCATTGCGCGCGGGCAACGATGCGGTGTTTGTACCGGCCGAGGATGGCGGTTATGCGCTGGTCGGGCTCAGCCGTCACGAGCCGGGGCTGTTCGCGGACATCGGCTGGGGCAGTGCGCAGGTCATGCAGCAGACCCGCGAACGCCTGCGCGCCTGCGCCATGCGCTGGCAGGAACTGGACACCCTGTGGGATGTCGATCGCCCGGAGGACTGGCAGCGCCTGCAGCAATCGGGATTGCTCGATGACGGCCGTTCTGCGGATTGAGCGCCTGCTGCCGCGGCTCGCGGCAGTCGTGCTGCTGCTGTGCGCTGCAACCGCGCTGGCAGTCAATGACCGCGTGGTCGCGGGGGCATTTTCATCGGAGCGTCCCGGAACCGGCCTGCCCGCAGGCTGGACGCCGCTTGAAGTGGCCGGCATTGAGGTACGCACGCGTTACCGCCTGGTCGACGACAACGGCAGCACCGTGCTGCGCGCGGATTCGCAGGGCGGCGCCTCCGGCCTGTCGCGGCAGATGCGCATCGATCCGGCTGAACTGCCCTGGCTGCGCTGGCGCTGGAAGGTCGGCAACCTGATCGAATCCGCCGACCTGCGGCGCAAGGACGGCGACGATTTCCCGGCGCGGCTCTATGTGATGTTCGACTACCCGCTGGAAAAGCTTCCCTTCATCGAAAGAAACCGGCTGCGCCTTGCAAGGGCGCTGTTCGACCCCCATCTGCCTGCTGCGACACTGTGTTACGTGTGGGACGGCAAGGCCCCGGCGGAAACAATTGCGCCGAGTGCCTATACCGGCCGCGTCAGGATCATCGTGGTCGAATCCGGCGCCGCGCGGGTGAAGCAGTGGGTCGACGTGCAACGGAATGTCGCGCGCGATTTCCGCGCCGCATTCGGTGAGGACGCCCCCGCAGTCAGCGCCATTGCGGTGGCCACCGACACCGACAACACGGGCACTTTTGCAACAGCATGGTTTGGTGATATTTCATTTAATAAACATGGAGTTACAGCACAACCTCCGGAAGCCGCAGCGAAACCTTGAGGAAATTGTTGTTGCCTTTTGGGGGGGGCTGGGAAAGAATAGCCGCTCTTTGTTCAGCCACCGCGCCGGCCCCGAAAATCTTTAAGAATCAGTCCCTTGAAAAGCCAACCCAGGCTGACCAACCCGTAACTTTTTCCCCGCTGCATGTCCGACCTTTCCAGCGTTTCCGCGTTCGGCAAGACCTCCACACAACTCCCCGTACAGTGGTACTTCGATCCGCGCATCTACGAGGTCGAGAAGCGCCTGCTGTTCGACAATGGTCCCGGTTACGTCGGCCATGAGCTGATGGTGCCCAACAGCGGCGACTATCACGCACTGGCCTGGCTAGACAACGCGCAGGCGCTGGTGCGCAACGCCAACGGCATCGACCTGATCTCGAACATCTGCCGCCACCGCCAGGCGATCATCCTCAAGGACCGCGGCAACGCGAAGAACATCATCTGCCCGCTGCACCGCTGGACCTACGGGCTCGACGGCAAGCTGCTCGGCGCGCCGCATTTCCCCGACAACCCCTGTCTCGATCTCGCGCGCACGCCGCTGCAGAACTGGAATGGCCTGCTCTTCGCCGGCCGCCGTGACATCGCGCGCGACCTTGCGAAGCTGGGCGTGATGAAGGATCTCGATTTCTCGGGCTACATGCTCGACCGCGTCGAGATCGACGAATACGCCTGCAACTGGAAGACCTTCATCGAGGTCTATCTCGAGGACTATCACGTCGAGCCCTTCCATCCGGGACTGGGCCATTTCGTCAACGTCAACGATCTCCGGTGGGAGTTCGGTGACTGGTACAGCGTGCAGACCTGCGGCGTAGCCAACAAGCTGGCGCGTCCGGGCAGCCCCGTCTACCAGCGCTGGCATGACCAGGTGCTGCGCTACGGCGAAGGCCGGACGCCGGCGCACGGCGCGATCTGGCTGACCTATTTCCCGAACATCATGGTCGAGTGGTATCCGCATGTGCTGGTGGTGAGCACCATCGTGCCGCGCGGCCCCGAGGCCTGCAGCAATGTCGTCGAGTTCTATTATCCGGAAGACATTGCACTATTCGAACGCGAGTTCGTCGAAGCGGAACAGGCCGCATATCGAGAGACCGCAGTCGAGGATGCGGAGATCATTGCGCGCATGACCGACGGCCGGCGCGCCCTGTGGCGGCAGGGCCGCAGCGAAACCGGGCCTTACCAGTCTCCACTGGAGGACGGCATGGTTCATTTTCACGAATTCCTGCGCCGCGAAGTCGGGCCACAGCTTTAAAAAATAACCATTTAAAAACAAATACATACAACCAACATGCGGCAGCCGAGAGCTGCCGCATGGTTTTCCGGCGCTTGATTTTCAGTCGGTGTTTGTTACCTTTGCCGCTCCCATCCAGCGACCGGACTGCCGCAATGAGCCACACGACTCTCGTCAGTGCTGAAGAAACCGCAGCGCATCTGCGCGATCCCGACTGGATCTTCTGTGACTGCCGGCATGACCTCGCCGACTACAGCGCCGGCTACCGCGCCTATCGCAACGGCCACATCCCCGGCGCGCGCTTCCTGCACCTGGACGTTGATCTCTCCGGACCGAAAACCGGGCTCACCGGGCGCCATCCGCTGCCGCATCCCTCGACCTTCTGCCTGCGTCTGGGCGCGCTGGGCATCGACAACAGCAAGCAGATCGTCGCCTATGACAACAGCGGCGGCCCCTACGCGGCAAGGTTGTGGTGGATGCTGCGCTGGGTGGGGCACACCCGCGCCGCAGTGCTCGACGGCGGCTGGGCCGGCTGGAACCGCGCGAAGCTTCCGGTCACCATCGAGCAGCCGGTCGTCGAGGCCGCCACCTTCACCGGCCGCGCGCAGCAGGATGCCACCGCCGACAGCGCGCAGATCATCGCGCGGCTGCAGGACCGCAAGGCCACGGTGATCGATGCGCGGTCTCCGGATCGCTACCGCGGCGAGAACGAAACCCTTGATCCGGTTGCAGGCCACATTCCAGGCGCCATCAACCGCTTCTTCAAGCTCAACCTCGGCGATGACGGCTGCTTCAAGCCGGCTGGCGCGCTGAAAAAGGAGTTCGGCGCGATGCTCAACAGCCACGCGCCGGAAACCGTGATCCACCAGTGCGGTTCCGGCGTCACCGCCTGCCACAACCTGCTTGCGATGGAAATCGCGGGGCTGTCCGGATCGCGCCTGTATCCGGGATCGTGGAGCGAGTGGGTCAGCGACCGCCGGCGGCCCGTCGCCACCGGCGCCGCCTGAAGCCTGCACGCAACTGCCGCAGTTGCGACTCCTGCTCGCCGACCTGATTCTCCTCGTCCATGTCTCATTCGTGCTGTTCGTGGTTGGCGGCCTGCCGCTGGTGTGGATTGGCGCGGCAGCTGGCTGGCGCTGGATCCGCCATTTCGGCTTTCGCCTGGCCCACCTTGGCGCGATCCTTGTGGTCAGCGCCGAATCCGTCGCGGGGGTGTGGTGTCCGCTGACGCTGTGGGAGGATGCGCTGCGCGGGCAGTCCGGAGAAAAGGGGTTGATCGCGCGCCATGTACACGCCGTGCTGTATCACGACCTGCCTGAGCGGGTATTCACGCTGGCCTACCTCGCATTCGCCGCACTGGTCGCGTTCACCTGGTGGCGGATACCGCCGCGACGGAAGCCGCAATGAACAAGGGGCGCCATGCGCCCCTTGTTCATTCAACCGCCTGCACCTGACCCATCAGGCCAGTGCGTCGGCCCAGATGTTGCGCGCCCAGCCCCAGGCATAGGCGCCTTCGGCTGGGCTCGCTGCGGTCGAGATGCCGCCGCTGCCCTTGACCGGCGCGACCGTCTTCTGCGCCGGATCGTAGCGATGCACCGATGCAACATGCATTGCGCTGTCACGGCTGACGAAGCTGTAGCAGGTGTTCATCATCATCGGATCGGCATTGACCGGCTGCCCCTTGATCATCGCAACCACGGCGGCCGCGCAGACCTTGGCATGCTGGTTGGCCATGCTGCCCGATTTCGGCATCGCCGGCGCCGACAGCGTGCTGTCGCCAATCACATGCACACCCTTGACCGCCGTCGACTCGCAGGTCGTCCAGTCGATGCCGCACCAGCGGTTGTTGGCGGTGATGAGACCGCTCCTGACGGCGATGTCGGCGGCGCGCTGAGCCGGAACGACGTTGATGACATCGGCCTTGACGTTGTCGAACTGCAGTTTGACCGTCATGCCCTTGACGTCGACGTCGGCGATCTCGCTGTTCGGCCGGTACTCGATTATGCCCTTGTACATGCCGTTCCAGGCCGCCAGGAACAGGCCTTTCTTCGAGGTGATGTCGGGGTTGGAGTCGAGGACGAGGATCTTCGATTTCGGCTTGGCCTTCTTGAAGTAATCGGCGACCTGGCAGACGCGCTCGTACGGTCCGGGCGGGCAGCGATACGGCGCCATCGGAATCTGCAGCGCGTAAACGCCGCCGTCACGCATCGATTCGAGCTGCTTGCGCAGGGCCACCGTCTGGGGACCGGCCTTCCATGCGTGCAGGATCCGCGCCTGATTCTCGGCCGACTTCAGCGCGGGAATCTGGTCGAACATGAATTCGATGCCCGGGGACACGATCACCCGGTCGTAGGGTAGCGTGCTGCCGCCGGCGAGCACGACCTGCCGCTTGGCGGAGTCGATGGCCGTGGCCGTGTCGCGGATGACTTGTATCCCGCGCTGGCGCAGTCCGTCGTAGGTGAAGGTGATCTGCGACATCTGCGCATTGCCGCCCAGTACCAGGTTGCTGATCGGGCAGGAAATGAAATGCTCGTTCGGCTCGACCAGGGTCACATCGATGTCGGGTCCCCACATTTTCACGTATTTGGCCGCGGTCGCGCCGCCATAGCCGCCGCCGATCACCACGACCCTGCCCGCACCGCCACCGCCCGCGCCCGCACATCCGGCCAGCGTCGCAACACCGGCCCCGGCCGAGGCCCATTTCATGAATTCGCGTCTGGAAATTGTCATGGCCCGCTCCTAGCGCGCGGCCGGCGCGGGTGCCGCGCGGCCTGGATTGACGGAAGCAAAGTAACCCGCGATCAGCGCCAGTTGCTCGGCGGTATAGCCCTTGACGTGCTGGTGCATGATGGTCGCGGGACGTTTGCCGTCGCGGAATTCCTGCATCTGCTTGAGCAGGTAGTCACGGTTCTGGCCGGCCAGGCTGGGGGGAACGCCATCGACGCTGCGGCCGTCGGTGCCATGGCAGGTGAAACAGGTTGCCGCAAGACTGCGCGCGTAGTTGGCGTCCGCAGCTGCTGCAGGATGCAGCCACACGCCGCTGGCCAACAGCACGGCGAGCACGGTCGTTGCTCTTCGCATGAACTCCTCCATCACGGTTGATAACCGAACGGCCCGGTAAATCAGGCTTTTCTAATGGGATTCAGTGTCCGTGCTAAGGCTGGCACTGTCAAGGCCGGGGCCGGGGCCGGACGGCTGCGGATCAGACCACGACCCGCCTCAGGCGACGCTCGCGGCCTCTTCGGCGAAATCCAGTCGTGCCTTGCCGTTGCCGTCGATGTCGACAGTCACCTTGCCGCCGCCGGCCAGGCGGCCGAACAGCAGCTCGTCGGCGAGGGCGCTGCGGATCATGTCCTGGATCAGGCGCGACATCGGCCGCGCACCCATCTGCGGATCGAAGCCCTTGTCGGCGAGGTAATCGCGCAGCGCCTGGGTAAAGCTGATGTCGACCTTTTTCTCGTGCAGCTGCTCTTCGAGCTGCATCAGGAACTTGTCGACCACGCGCAGGATGATTGCCCGGTCGAGCGACTGGAAGGAAATGATGCCGTCGAGGCGGTTGCGGAATTCCGGCGTGAACATGCGCTTGATTTCGCCCATTTCGTCGCCCGCCTGACGGCTGGCGGTGAAGCCCATCGACGTTTTCGACAGTTCAGCGGCGCCGGCGTTGGTGGTCATGATGATCACCACGTTGCGGAAATCGGCCTTGCGCCCGTTGTTGTCGGTCAGCGTGCCGTGGTCCATCACCTGCAGCAGGATGTTGAAAATGTCCGGATGCGCCTTCTCGATCTCGTCGAGCAGCAGCACCGAATACGGATTCTTGGTGATCGCCTCGGTCAGCAGGCCTCCCTGGTCGAAGCCGATGTATCCGGGCGGCGCACCGATCAGGCGCGACACGGCGTGGCGCTCCATGTATTCGGACATGTCAAAGCGCAGCAGTTCGACGCCCATCACATAGGCGAGCTGCCTGGCGACTTCGGTCTTGCCCACGCCGGTGGGCCCGCTGAACAGGAAGCTGCCGATCGGCTTGGCCGGGTTGCCGAGGCCGCTTCTGGCCATGCGGATTGCGGCGGTCAGCGCCTCGATGGCCTTGTCCTGGCCGAACACCACGGCCTTGAGGTCGCGGTCCAGCGTCTTCAGCGCATTGCGGTCGTCCACCGACACCGTCTGCGCCGGGATGCGCGTGATCTTGGCGATGATTTCTTCGATCTCGTGCTTGCCGATGACGCGCTTTTGCTTCGATTTCGGCAGGATTTTCTGCGCGGCGCCCGCCTCGTCGATGACGTCGATGGCCTTGTCCGGCAGGTGGCGGTCGTTGATGAAGCGCGCCGAGAGTTCCGCCGCGGCACTGAGCGCGGCCGGCTGGTACCTGACGCCGTGGTGCTCCTCGAAACGCGACTTCAGCCCCTTGAGGATGGCCACGGTTTCGGCGACAGTCGGCTCATTGACGTCGATTTTCTGGAAACGGCGCGACAACGCGTGGTCCTTTTCGAACACGCCGCGGTATTCGTTGTAGGTGGTCGCCCCGATGCATTTCAGCTGTCCGCTGGAGAGCGCCGGCTTGAGCAGGTTTGACGCATCCAGCGTGCCGCCCGAAGCCGCGCCTGCGCCGATCAGGGTGTGGATCTCGTCGATGAACAGAATCGCGTGCGGGTTGTCGTTCAGCTGCTTGAGCACCGCCTTCAGGCGCTGCTCGAAATCGCCGCGGTATTTGGTGCCGGCCAGAAGTGCCCCCATGTCGAGGGCATAGACGGTCGCCTTTTTGAGAATGTCGGGCACGTCGCTCTCGACCACGCGCCGGGCCAGTCCTTCGGCAATGGCCGTCTTGCCGACGCCGGCCTCGCCGACCAGCAGCGGATTGTTCTTGCGCCGGCGGCACAGGATCTGGATCACGCGCTCGAGTTCATGGTCGCGCCCGATCAAGGGATCGATCTTGCCGGCCGTCGCCATCGCGTTCAGGTTCTGGGTGTACGTCTCCAGCGCGCCGCCGGACTGGGCTTCCTGCTCTGCCTCGGCCGGCTCGCCCTCGGTCTTCGGCTGCTGCGCCTGCGGCACCTTGCTGATGCCGTGGGAAATGAAGTTGACTACGTCGAGGCGGGTCACGCCCTTCTGGTGCAGGAAATAGACGGCGTGCGAGTCCTTCTCGCCGAAGATCGCCACCAGCACGTTCGCGCCGGTGACCTCCTTCTTGCCGGAGGACTGCACATGCAGGATCGCGCGCTGGATCACGCGCTGGAAGCCCAGCGTCGGCTGGGTATCGACTTCCTCGCCGGCCAGGATCGGCGTGTGTTCAGTCACGAAATCGGCGAGGAGCTTGCGCAACTCGTCGACGTTGGCGGCGCAGGCGCGCAGCACCTCGGAGGCCGAGGGATTGTCCAGCAACGCCAGCAGCAGGTGCTCCACGGTGATGAATTCGTGGCGCTTCTGGCGCGCTTCCATAAACGCCATGTGCAAGCTGACTTCGAGTTCCTGGGCAATCATGGTGCTCCGATCCTGACTGTTAATTCTCTTCCATTACGCACTGCAACGGATGCTGGTGCTGCTTGGCGTACGACTTTACCTGTTCGACTTTGGTTGCCGCAACATCCCTGGGAAACACGCCGCAGACCCCCATGCCCTCGCGGTGCACTTTGAGCATGACCTGGGTCGCGCGCTCCCGGCTCAAGCCGAAGAACCTTTGCAGGACGGCGACCACGAAATCCATCGGGGTGTAGTCGTCATTGAGCAGCAGCACCTTGAACATCGGTGGCGGCTTGGTCTTGCTGCGCTTCGCCTCAAGGACGGTGTCTTCACGCTGCCGGTTCGCCATGCCTGCTGTAAGTGGATAATCAAGTGACTCCGGACCTATTGTGTCTGGAATCAGGAATTTTTCAAGTGGCGAAAAGAGGGACAAAACCGGGCAAAAGCGCCCCCCGGGCAGGGCCCCCCCCGGTACTTGACTTTCGCCGGCAAATACCCTAGAAAGCAGTCGGGTGTTGGGGTTCAGGTTTCAGCGCAAGACCAGTTTGGCCGGTGCGATCCTTGGAACTCGAACAAATCGCGGAGCCCATCCGCTTTTTCTATCAAGGCAGGCATATGGCAACTGGTACTGTGAAATGGTTCAATGACTCCAAAGGCTACGGGTTCATCACTCCGGACGACGGCAGCGAAGATCTTTTCGCCCACTTCTCCGCGATCCAGATGAATGGCTTCAAGACACTGAAAGAAGGCCAGAAGGTGTCTTTCGAGGTCACCCAGGGTCCGAAGGGCAAACAAGCCTCTAACATCCAAGCAGCCTGAAGCTGTGAATTCCGCCCCCGGCAGCGATGCCCGGGGCCCTGCAGGAACAAAAGCCCGCGGCTTGCCGCGGGCTTTTTTCTGTACCCCCCTTTCCGCTGCACACTGCGGGTGCAGGCTGCAGGCAATTAATGCGATAATCCCGGCCCGGACCCGCCGGCAGCCTGACGCCGGCCTGGTGGTCGCGGCCCCTGCAAACCCCTTGCTGGAGCGCCCCTTCCGATCGCGATGACCTGCCGATCACGTGTAACACCCTATTCGAACGGAGACTAGTACATGAGTGGAAAACTGGACCTGCTGAAAATCGCGCAGGAAGAAGCAAGCGGCGACCTGTTCAAATATCTGGATGGCGTGTTCAAGCGCTCCACGATCCAGCCCCGGGGCTGCAGCGACGCCATCATCTGGGAAGGCGGCAACTTCACCGGCGGCGTCAACCCGGTCGCCCACGCCCTGACCGACACCTTCGCGCTGAACGGCACCATCATGGCCCTTGACGTGCTCGGCCTGCCCTTCCTCGGCGTGCCGATGATGGCCCAGTTTCGCCACGACTCGAAGCTGAAATCACTGGAATGGTTCGGCAAGATGGACTACACCTGCCTGAAGTGGTCAACCGCCGGTGACTTCATGGTGAATGACGGCGGCAAGAAGGTCGTCGTCGCCGGAAAATCGGCCAATGCCCCGCTGCGCACCGCCGCCGGCGTCTATTGCAACGTCCGCCCCTACGGCTCGATCACCAACGTCCGCTTCATGCCCGGCCTTCCCTACTCGCAGGACAACAAGAAATTCGTCGTCGAGAAGGCCACCGGCAACATCCACTCCGAGATGAACACCCCTGGCGTGCGCATGGCCTATGCCGCGCGCCTGTTCCTGAAACTCGTCAACGAGCGCGGCTGTATCGGCCGCGTCGCCACCAAACCGACCCAGGCCAAGGAAGACGCCGTCAACGCGGGCCTGTTCCGCTGGCTGCTCCAGGGCACCAAGTTCAAGCTGAAGCGCCAGTACGCCGTGGATGCCTATGAAGAACACAAGGACAACGTCCACGCCATCGTCGCGCTGCTGCCGAAGGATTTCAAGGCCGGAATGGAAAACTGGGGCGGCGACATCTACGAACATATTTCCGACACCAACTTCGGCCTGCTGCTGCATGACATGATCGAGCAGCGCGAGTGCATCGTGTACTCGACCGACCTCGACGGCGACCGCCTGACCGACCTGATGGCCGACGCGCCGGACGTGCTGCGCAAGTGGGGCCAGATGATTCTCGACTTCGCGAAGACCGGCAAGAAGATGACCGACGTGTGGAAGGAAATGGGCTTCACGATGACCAACGGCAAGGACATGACCAGCGTCATGTACCGCATGGAAGGCGCGCCGATCTACGAACAGACCCTCGGCTCGGCGGACGCCATGCTGCAGCGCCTGCTCAACGGCGACGAAACCGTCGGCGGCACCAAGGATCCGTACGATCCGCGCATCCACTTCGTGCTGATCAACGAAGCCTACAAGGCCGCCAATCCGGGCAATGCCGAACTGGCAAAGTGGCTCGATGACCAGCTGGCCACCTTCGACAGGATCTACAGCCCGAAGCGTCCGCGTTACCTCGACGGCTACAACCAGCTCAAGGCCGCAATCAAGCCCTGGGGCACAAAGTAATCTGCCAGCCATTCCGGCTTCCGCCTCCAGGGCGGTGCCGGCCTGAAAACGCCCGCGGATGCGGGCGTTTTTTATGGATCAATCAATTATTTTTTTGCTGCGCAATAATTCAAAAATATCACCCAAGATCATGATTATTCAGAGTGAAAATTTTATGAATTAACAAATATTGGACTTTCAGGAATTCTGGGTATAATGCGTCGCAGCAACAGAAATGATACGTTTTTTTACATTCTGAAATGCAGCGCTGACGCGAGGAGTCCGCCATGTCCAGCACCCGATTGCCCGAAGGCATCGCAATACTCGGCGAAATGCCCGCCACCTACGAACAGATTCTGTCACCACAGGCTGTCACATTCGTCGCCAAACTCGCGCGCAAATTCGAAACTCGGCGCCGCGAACTGATGGCGGCCCGCACCCAGCGCCAGGCAGGATTCGATGCCGGGAAACTGCCGGACTTCCTGCCGGAGACGCGGGAGGTGCGCGAAAGCGAATGGACCGTCGGCCCGGTGCCGGCCGACCTGCAGGACCGCAGGGTCGAGATCACCGGCCCCACCGACCGCAAGATGGTGATCAACGCGCTGAACTCCGGCGCCAATGTGTTCATGGCTGACTTCGAGGACTCCAACGCGCCGACCTGGAGCAACATGATCGAAGGCCAGATCAACCTGCGGGATGCCATGCGCCGGGACATCAGCTTCCGCAGCCCCGAAGGCAAGCAATACCGGCTCAACCCGGAGATCGCGACGCTGCTGGTGCGTCCGCGCGGCTGGCATCTGATGGAGCATCACATGCTGGTCGACGGCGAACCGGTTTCAGGCGCCATTTTCGATTTCGCGCTGTACGTCTTCCACAACGCCAAGGCGGCGCTGTCACGCAATACCGGGCCGTATTTCTACCTGCCCAAGATGGAAAGCCACCTGGAAGCGCGGCTGTGGAACGAGATTTTCGTCATGGCGCAGCGCGAACTCGGCCTGCCGCTGGGCACGATCAAGGCCACCGTACTCATCGAAACCGTCCTTGCCGCCTTTGAAATGGATGAAATCCTCTACGAACTGCGCGATCACTGCGTCGGCCTGAACATCGGCCGCTGGGACTACATTTTCAGCTGCATCAAGAAATTCCGTTCCAACAAGGACTTCTGCCTTGCCGACCGCAGCCAGGTCACGATGACTTCCCCGTTCATGCGCGCCTATGCGCTGCTGCTGATCAAAACCTGCCACCGCCGCAAGGCCTTCGCGATGGGCGGGATGGCCGCGCAAATCCCGATCAAGAACGACAATGCCGCCAATGAAGCCGCGCTGGCAAAAGTCCGCGCCGACAAGGAACGCGAGGCCACAGACGGCTGCGACGGCACCTGGGTTGCCCATCCCGGACTGGTAGGCATTGCAAAAGAGATATTCGACCGGCACATGCCGGCCGCCAATCAGGTTTCGCGACAGCGCCCGGACGTGCAGGTTACCGCAAGGGATCTGCTCGATTTCAAACCCGAAGCGCCGATCACCGAAGCGGGCCTGCGCAACAACATCAGCGTCGGCATCCAGTACATCGGCGCCTGGCTCGCCGGTAACGGCTGCGTGCCGGTCTACAACCTGATGGAGGACGCCGCAACCGCCGAAATCTCCCGCTCGCAGATCTGGCAGTGGATGCGCAGCCCCAAGGGCGTTCTCGACGACGGCCGCAAGGTCACTCGCGAGATGTTCCGCCGGATGCTGCCCGAGGAACTGGCGCGGGTGCGCCGCGAACTGGGCGAAGACGCCTGGAATGCCGGCAGATACGAGGAGGCCGCCAGGCTGTTCGACGAAATCACCTCCAGCGACAGTTACGTCGAATTCCTGACGCTGCCGGGTTATGAACGGCTGACGCGGGATCTCGAGGCGCAGGCCACGGCCTGATACCCGCATCGACCTGAACAGGCCCCGGCTACCGCCGGGGCCTTTCTTCGTACAATCGGTCCGTGCCCAGAATCCTGCTGCTCAACAAACCCTACGGCGTCATCTGCCAGTTCAGTCCGTCGGGCGACAAGCCGACCCTGAAGGCCTATGTCACCGTGGACGACGTCTATCCCGCCGGCAGGCTGGATACCGACAGCGAGGGTCTGGTGCTGCTCACCGACGACGGCGCCCTGCAGCACCGGATCACCGACCCGCGCCACAAGCTGCCGAAAACCTACTTCGTGCAGGTCGAAGGCGCGCCGATGGACAGCAGCCTTGCACCATTGCGCGCAGGCATCCAGCTCAGCGATTTCCGGGCGAAACCCGCAGAGGTCGCCATCGTCAACGAGCCGCCATGGCTGTGGCCGAGAATTCCGCCAATCCGGGTCCGGCAACGCATTCCCACTACCTGGTTGCGGCTGACACTGCGCGAAGGTCGTAACCGCCAGGTCCGGCGCATGACCGCGGCACTGGGATTTCCGACGCTGAGGCTGATCCGCTACAGCATCGGCCCCTGGAATCTGGACGGCCTCGCCCCGGGAATGCTGAAAACCGGCGTTGTGCATCCAAGCACTGAATAAAACGGGTAATCCCATTTGGTCAATTCAACGTGACATATTGGTCGCGACTGTATCGTCATCCCGAACGCCGGCCACCGCCACATCCCCGTTTTCAGTGTTTCAGCACAGTGCTGTCAACCGCCCATGATTTCGCCCGTTATGGGCTCCGACCGGCTGTTCGGTCGAGGACCGAAAGGTCTGATTGATCAATCATTAATGAGGAAATCATGAGCAAACTGTTTGCCGCCATCATCGCCGCTGTGTTCGCCACCGTTGCTGCCGCCCCGGCGTTCGCCGCAGAAGCGAAAAAAGAAGAGAAAAAGACCGAGAAAAAGGCCGAAGCCAAGAAAGACGCCCCGAAGAAAGCAGAGAAAAAAGCCGACAAGAAGTAATCGGCAGCATTTCCGGAAAAGCAGGGCTTCAGCCCTGCTTTTTTTCGTCCACCGATTGGTCTCCCCGCCTCACCCGTTGTCACATCCAAGGGCATCAGGTAATGTAGCCGCGCTCTACCATGAGCCACCGGCCAACAGCCGGTCGATTCAATCCACCAGGGAGGAAACATGAAGAAACTGCTCGCAATCGCCTTTGCCGCAATGTTCGCTTCTGTCGCCGTCGCACCTGCCTACTCGGCCGAGAAAAAAACCGAGAAAAAAACCGAGAAGAAGGACAAGAAACAGGACAAGAAAGACAAGAAGTAAGCCTTTCTGCCGATCTGAAAAGCAGGGCTATGGCCCTGCTTTTTTTGCGCCCGCCTTTCCCGCGCCGTCGCAAAAACCGCCGCCGCGTGAACCGCTAAAATAACGGCATGCCGAATCACGCCGGACAATGGAAACCCAACGTCACCGTCGCCGCTGTCGTCGAGCGCGACGGCGCGTTCCTGCTGGTCGAGGAACAGACCAACGAAGGAATCCGCTACAACCAGCCCGCCGGCCATCTTGAAACCGGGGAATCGCTGATTGATGCCGTGGTGCGGGAAACCCTGGAGGAATCCGCCTGCGACTTCACCCCCGAGGCGCTGCTGGGGATTTACCAGTATGCGCACCCCCGCGACGGCGTGACCTACCTGCGCTTTGCCTTCACCGGCAGCCTTTCCGGGCCGCAACCCGGCCGCAGGCTGGACCACGGCATCCTGCGTGCCCTGTGGATGCCCGTCGCCGACATCCGCGCCTGCCGCGACCGCCACCGCAGTCCGCTGCTGATGCAGTGCGTGGACGATTATCTCGCCGGGCGGCGCCACCCCCTGCAACTGCTGCATCACCACGGCTGAGACCATCATGGCAGGCGCACAGAAGAAGCAGAAAATCGTGATCGGCATGTCCGGCGGTGTCGACTCCTCGGTCGCCGCGCTGCTGCTCAAGCAGCAGGGCCATGAGGTGACCGGCCTGTTCATGAAAAACTGGGAGGATGACGACAGCGACGAGCACTGCACCTCGCGCCAGGACCTGATCGACGCGGTTGCCGTCGCCGACCGCATCGGCATCGACATCGAAGCCGTCAATTTCAGCGCCGAATACAAGGATCGCGTGTTCAGCGAGTTCCTCAGCGAGTATCAGGCCGGCCGCACCCCGAATCCCGACGTGCTGTGCAACGCCGAGATCAAGTTCAAGGCCTTTCTCGACCATGCGATGGCGCTCGGCGCCGACCGCATTGCCACCGGCCACTATGCCCAGATGCGTGAAGTCGACGGCCTTCACCAGCTGCTCAAGGCCGAGGACGGCACCAAGGACCAGAGCTACTTCCTCTACCGCCTCAACCAGCAGCAGCTGGCGAAGACGATGTTCCCATTGGGCGCGCTCTACAAGCGCGAAGTGCGCGAAATCGCGCGCCGCGAAGGCCTGCCCAACCACGACAAGAAGGACTCGACCGGGATCTGCTTCATCGGCGAGCGCCCGTTCCGCGAATTCCTCAACCGCTACCTGCCCGCGAACCCCGGCGACATGGTCACGCCGGAAGGCCGCCGCGTCGGCCGCCACATGGGGCTCACCTTCTACACGCTGGGCCAGCGCCAGGGCCTCGGCATCGGCGGCACCCGCGACGGCGACGGCGACGCCTGGTATGTCGCGCAGAAGGACATGGTGAACAACAGGCTGGTGGTGGTGCAGGGACATGACCATCCGCTGCTGCTGTCGGATCGGCTGACTGCGGTCAACATCAACTGGATCAGCGGCGCCCCGCCGCACACGCATTGGGTCTACAGCGCGAAAACCCGCTACCGCCAGCCGGATGCTGCCTGCTCGCTGGAAGAGTCATCGGCCAGCCGCTGCATCGTGGATTTCGCCGAGAACCAGTGGGCGGTGACGCCGGGACAATCGGTGGTGATCTATGAAAGCCGGGTCTGCATCGGCGGCGGCATTATCGAATCCGCGCGCCCGGCGCAGCCGGCACTGCCGGTCGACAACTGTCCGCCGGGGGCCGTTTCCGGCCGCGGCTGATCAGGGGGCTGTGTCGCGGAAGGACTGGCGCTGGGCCAGCTTGTCGGCGAGCCGCGCCAGGTTCTGGTGGCTGCGCCGCCATGACAGATCGGGCAGCCGCAGTTCCAGCCAGCCCAGGCAGCAGCCGACCGAGATGTCGGCCAGCGAAAAGAAATCCCCGGCGCACCAGGATTTCGCCGCGAGATCGTCGGCCATTGCCTGCAGCGAGCGGTCAACCTTCCCCTGCTGGCGCGTGATCCACTCCGCAGACTGCTGCACGGCGGGTTTCTTTTTCTCGTTCACCAGCGCGATGGCCGCATCCGTGCAGCCGTCGGCCAGCGCCTCCCAGCGTCGCACCAGGATGCGCGGGCGCTTTTCTTCGGGAATCAGGCGATTGCCGGGGCTGGCATTGTCGAGATGCTCGACGATCACGCGCGAATCGAAAATGGTGTTTTCGTCGTCAAGCACCAGCACCGGAATCTTGCCCAGCGGGTTATAGCGAGCAATCACGCTGTCCGGCGCGTTCGGCGAGTCGGTGATGAACTCGCATTCCATGCGTTTCTCGGCAAGGACGACGCGCACCTTGCGGGTATAGGGACTGGTTGCAGTCCCGATCAGCTTCATCATATGGATTGTTGACCGTGCGACAGAGAGGGACATCCGCTGCGAAAAGCGCGCGGATTATAGCATCGCGAACCTTGACGACAAACGTCCGCGGCCGTTAGTCTTTCCCCTCTTCCCAACCGCCTGCAAAGGGGCCGCAAATGGGCGCCACCGAACAGTTCATCCTGTTCACCCAGCCTGGGTGAAGCAGCTGTCTCCGGGCGAAAGAGTTTCTTTCGCGCAAACAGATTGATTTCGTCGCCATCGACGTGCTGAACGACCCCGCAGGACGCGAACGCCTGCTCAAATTCGGCGTACGCAATGTCCCGGTCGTCGCCAAGGGCGACCAGTTCGTGTTCGGCCAGAACCTCGAGGATGTCGCCGAGTTCGTCGGACTGCAGGGCACCGGCCACAAGCCGCTGCCGCCGGAGGAGCTGATCCAGCGCTGGGTCATGATATTGCGCGCGGCGCAGCGGCTGATGAGCCAGCTGCCCGATGCCAAGCTGCTGGAACGCGTGATACCCAACCGCGACCGTTCGATCCGCCTGATGTGCCACCACATCTTCCGCATCGCCGAAGCCTATCTGGAGTCGGTCGAGGACGGCGTCGAATACGCGGTGCAGCTCGCCAACGTACCGCCCAAGGACGGCACCTTCATGACCGGCCGGGAAATCGCGCAGTACGGCGACAGCGTGATCGCAAGGCTGGAGAACTGGTGGAACAGGCTTGAAGACAAATCCTGCCAGCAGAAGATCAAGACCTTCTTCGGCATGCAGCCCATCCACATGCTCTTCGAGCGCTCGACCTGGCACAGCGCGCAGCACGCGCGGCAGCTGGCGGCCGTGCTGGAAGGCATCGGCATCACACCCGACCAGCCACTGACGCCGGAGCAACTTGCAGGCCTGCCACTGCCCGAGCGACTCTGGGAATAATACTTTATAATCAAATACTTATAATACACGCCGCCCTCCCTGCCGGGGGCGGCGTTTTTGCTGGCGCCGTCGGCTGCGTTACACTCCCCAGCTCGCAGTCGACCGAAGCACGACCATGAACCACCACTCCCCGCGCAAGAACCATCACCGATGCTGAATCCCGCCGCAGCCGCGCGTCGCGCGCTGCCCTCGCTGGACCGGCTGCTCGGCAGCAGCGCGGTGGCGGCACTCGTCGCCGCGTACGGCCGCACGCAGGTAACCTCAATCCTGCGCCTGGCCCTCGACGCCGAACGCGAGCGCCTCGGGCAACCCGACGCCCTGCCTTTCGACGAATCCCGTTTCCTGCAGCACTGCGCCACCCAGCTTGAACGTGCCGGCACGCCTTCGCTGAAGCCGGTGTTCAACCTCACGGGCACCGTGCTCCACACCAATCTCGGCCGCGCGGTGATGCCGGAAAGCGCGGCAAAAGCCGTGTACGCGGCGATGACGCGGCCGGTCAACCTCGAGTTCGACCTCGACGGCGGCGCGCGCGGCGAGCGCGACAGCCACGTCGAACACTGGCTCAAGCAGCTGACCGGGGGCGAAAAGGCGGTCGCGGTCAACAACAATGCCGCCGCGGTCTACCTCGTGCTGAACACGCTGGGCCTGAAACGCGAAGTGCTGGTGTCGCGCGGCGAACTGATCGAAATCGGCGGCGCCTTCCGCATCCCCGACATCATGTCGCGCGCGGGCGTGAAACTGGTCGAGGTCGGCACCACCAACCGCACCCACCTGAAGGATTTCGCCGAAGCCATCACGCCGCGCACCGCGGCGATCATGAAGGTGCACACCAGCAACTACGTGGTGCAGGGCTTTACCGCCGCTGTACCCGAAGCCGAGCTGGCAGCGCTGGCCCATCAGCACAACCTGCCCTTCCTGGTGGACCTCGGCAGCGGCTCGCTGATCGACCTCGAACAGTTCGGCATCCCCCACGAGCGCACGCCGCGCGAGACCCTCGCCGACGGCGCCGATGTCGTCACCTTCAGCGGCGACAAGCTGCTCGGCGGCCCGCAGGCCGGGCTGATCGTCGGCAGGAAGGACCTGATGGCGCGCATCGCGAAAAATCCGATGAAACGTTCGCTGCGCCTGGACAAGATGACCCTCACCGCGCTCGTTGCGGTGCTGCGGCTGTACCTGCACCCGGAGAAACTGCGCGGGGAACTGCCGGCACTGCGCCTGCTCACCCGCGAACGTGACGACATCGCCGCCCAGGCCGCGCGCGTGCAGCCGGCGCTGGCCACCGCGCTGGGCGGTGACTGGCGCGTGGCCATCGCCGGCTGCAAATCACAGATCGGCAGCGGCGCGCTGCCTGTCGATTCAATGCCGAGCTGCGGCCTCGCCATTACCCCCGCCGGGAAAAAAGGTAACCTCAACAAACTGGCGGCTGCGCTGCGCGCGCTGCCGGTGCCGGTGATCGGTCACATCCGCGACGGCGCACTGGTGCTGGACCTGCGCTGTCTGGATCATGAGGACGAGTTTGTGGCGCAGTTGCCGCGTTTGAAAGGCACGCGCGCGTGATCGTCGCGACAGCGGGACATATCGACCACGGCAAGACACTGCTGGTGAAAATCCTCACCGGCACCGACACTGACCGCCTGCCCGAGGAAAAGGCGCGCGGGATTTCGATCGACCTCGGCTTTGCCTACCTGCCGCTGGCTGAAGGCGGGCTGATCGGCTTTGTCGACGTTCCCGGTCATGAGCGCTTCATCCGCAACATGCTTGCCGGCGTATCCGGCATCGATTTCGCGCTGTTGATTGTCGCCGCCGACGACGGCGTGATGCCGCAGACCATCGAACACCTGCAGATTCTCGACCTGCTGCGCATCCCGCGCGGCGCGGTCGCCATCACCAAGACCGACCGCGTCGACGCCGCGCGCATCGAACAGGTGCGCGCGCAGGTGCAGGCGCTGCTCGCGCCGACCCTGCTGGCACAGGTGCCGATATTGCCGGTGTCCGCGGTCAGCGGCACCGGCATGGACGAGCTCAAGGCCCTGCTGTTGCGTGAAGCGGCGGCCAAAGGACAACGCAGTGCCGCCGGCCAGCACCTGCGTTACGCCATCGACCGCGCCTTCAGCATCGCCGGCAGCGGCACCGTGGTCACCGGCACGGTGTTCAACGGCACCGTGCGCAGCGGCGACAAGCTGGTGATTTCTCCCGCAGGCCGCGAAGTGCGGGTACGCGGCATCCAGATCCACGGCAAACCCGCGAACGAAGCACGCGCCGGAGAACGCTGCGCGCTGAACCTGACCGGCACCGACATCGAATCCGTGCGCCGCGGCGACTGGGTCATGGCCGGGGCCATCCACCGCCCGACGCAGCGCATCGACGTGCGCCTGAATGTGCTGCCCGGCGAAGGCAAGCCGCTGAAACACTGGATGCCGGTGCACCTGCACCTCGCCACCGCCGATGTCACCGCGCGGGTTTCGCTGAAACGCGGCGAAGCGCTGAACCCGGGCAGCGGCGGCATCGGCCAGCTGGTGCTGGACGAACCCATCGCGGCCCTGCATGGCGACCGCTTCATCCTGCGCGACCAGTCCTCGACGCACACCCTCGGCGGCGGCGTGATCATCGATCCGCTGCCCCCCGCCGCGCGGCGCAGCAAGGCACGCGAAACGACACTCGCCGCGCTGGAATCGGCGGACCATGTTGCGTCGCTGGCCGCGCTCGCCGCCGACAGCAAACGCCCGGTCGATCTCGCGCATTTCGAAGCGATCTTCAACCTGCTGCCCGACATCGCCGCGGCCGCGTATGCGCAGGCCGGACTGGTGCCGCTGGGCAAGGACCGCCGCATCGCCATCACCAGGTCCCGCCTCACTGCGCTGCACGACGCCGCGGTCAAGCAGGTCACGGCGTTCCACAAGGCCAATCCGCAGGCGCCGGGCATCGAAATCGAAACCCTGCACCAGGGGCTGGCGCCGGAACTCGACGCCGACGCCTTCGGCCACCTGCTGCGCCTGGTGGCCGAACAGCGGCAGATCGAGATCCACAGCTCGCTGGTGCGCAAACCCGGCCACGACACCACCGCCAACACTGCCGACGTCAAGTTGTGGGAAACGGTGCAGCCGGCGCTGCTGTCTGCCGGATTCAATCCGCCGCCGCTGAAGGAACTGGCGCTGCTGCTGAAACTGAAGGACGCGATCCTCAAGGATTTCCTCTACCGCCAGATGAAGGCCGGCAACCTCTACCGCGTCGGCGCCGAACGTTTTTACCTGAAACCAACCATGGCGGTGCTCGCCGCAACCGCGCAGGCCGTGGCGGCGAAACAGCCCGACGGCCAGTTCACCGCCGCGCAGTACCGCGACGCCACCGGCATCGGCCGCACGCTGGCCATCGAAATCCTCGAAGCGCTGGACGGCATCACCGTCACACAGCGCATCGGCGACGCGCGCAAGATGCGCAAGGATTTCGTGCCCATACTCGGCGCCGCCGATCCAGCGCCGCCGCCACCGCCCGGCGCGGCGGCGAAAGCCCAGCCACAGAAACCGGCGGCGCAAAAACCGCAGCAACGCCCTCCCTTCCGCAACAAACGTTACTGAAAGCGAACCATGTCCAATTCTTTCGACGTCATCATCATCGGCGAAGGCATCGCCGGACTCACCGCCGCCGGCGCGCTGGCGAAAAAAGGCCTCAAGGCCGCCACCTTCGAACAGCAGATTTTCGGCGGCCTGGTGCTCAACGTGAATGAACTCGACCCCGCGCCCCCTGGCGGCGAAGCCGGCGGCGCCGCGTTTGCCGCGGAGATGACCGGCGTCAACGCCGAAGCCGGCGTCACCAGCATCCAGGAACCGGTCACCGCGCTCGCCGCCGGCGAGGACGGTTATGTCGTGACCACCGACGGCGGCAGCTATCGCGCGCGCCAGGTCATCATCGCCAGCGGCGCAAGACTGAAATCGCTGAACGTGCCCGGCGAAGCCGAGTTCGAAGGCCGCGGCGTGTCGAAATGCGCCGACTGCGACGGCCCGATGTTCCAGAACGAAACCGTGGCGGTAATCGGCGGGGGCGATTCCGCGCTGCAGGAAGCCAATGTGCTGACGCACTATTGCGCCAGGGTGCTGCTGATCCATCGCGGCACTGCCTTCCGCGCGCAGCAGCGCTTCATCGACCAGGTCAATGGCAACGACAAGATCGAAAAACGTTTCGGCACCACGGTCGAGGCCATCCTCGGCGGACAGATGGTCGAAAAAATACGCGTAAAAAACGCTGCGGGCAGCGAAGAAATTGCCGTTGCCGGCGTGTTTGCCTACATCGGCCTCGAACCCAACACCGCATTCGTGCCCGACACCATCCAGCGCGACGGCCAGGGCCGGATCGTCACCAGCGACGCGCTGGAAACCGCGCTGCCCGGGGTGTGGGCCGTCGGCGCGGTGCGCAGCGGCTGCGGCGGCAGCCTCGACGACGCCATCGCCGAAGCCAACCGCGCTGCCGACACAGTCGCCGCGCAGCTGCAATAACCGCATGGCGCTGACCGCGACCATCTTCAAGGCGGACCTGACCATCAGCGACATGGACCGCGGCCATTACGCGACCCATGCGCTGGTGCTGGCGCGCCACCCTTCGGAAACCGACGAGCGCATGATGGTGCGGCTGCTCGCCTTCGCGCTCAACGCCGACGAGGCGCTCGAATTCGGCAAGGGGCTCAGCAGCGAGGATGAACCGGCGCTGTGGCGCAAGGATCTCACCGGCATCATCGAACAATGGATCGACGTCGGGCTGCCCGACGAAAAAGCCGTGCGCAAGGCCTGCGGCCGCGCGCGCCAGGTGCGGCTCTACAGCTACGGCCGCGGCGCCGCGAAATGGTGGCAGGACAATGCCGCCGCCATGGCCCGGCCCGACAACCTCACGGTGATCGGCCTGCCGGCGGACGCCACACAGGCGCTCGCCGGCCTCGCCGAGCGCACGATGCAGCTGCAGTGCACGATCCAGGACGGCACCGCCTGGATCAGCAGCGGCGACAACACGGTTGAAATCACCCCCGCGGTCCTGAGCGCCGCGCGCAGAACATAAAAAAACCGCCGGTCGCTGCCGGCGGTTTCTGCTGCGTCAAACCGGGCCGGCCTACTTCTTCAGCCCCTTGGCCATGCCCAGATCGCTGAGGATGGTCGAGTAAATCTTTTCTTCCGCATCGAGGTCCTTGCTGAAGGTTGCCGAGTCGGCATAGGCATCGAACCAGCCGTGTTTTTCCAATTGCTGCTTCCAGGCGGCGGACTTCACCATCTGGCCCAGCGCCTTGTCCCAGTAGGCGATCACGTCCTTCGAAATGCCCGGCGGCGCGAATACGCCGCGCCAGTGCAGGATCGCCACATCGATACCCAGCGAACGCCAGGTCGGCACCTTGGCGAGGTCGCCCGGCAGCGGATTCGGCGACGACACCGCGATCACCCGCGCCTTGCCGGCCTTGACCTGCTCGATCGCCTCGGACAGGCCGGTCGAGATCACCGGCACATGGCCGCCGAGCAGCTGGATCATCAGGTCGCCACCGGCCTTGAACGACACCACCTTGACCTTCTTCGGGTCAATGCCGTAAGCCATTGCCGGACGCAGGATGTTCATCTGGTCGTTGCTCGGCACCGTGCCGACACCGAAGGTCAGCGCTTGCGGATCCTTCTTCAGCGCATCAAGGACATCCTTTGCCGTTTTGTACGGTGAATCAGCGCGCACCACCCAGGCCAGATACTCGGTGATCAGCCGGCCGACCGGGGTCACGTCGCGATGCGTCAGCTGCGTGGTACCGACGATGCGGTTGACATAAATGCGATTAGATTCCACATACAGCACGTGGCCGTCGCCTTTTTTCTGGTTGACCTGGGTGCGCGCGACATTGCCGCCGGCGCCACCGACATTCTTGATCGCGAAAGTCTGCGGAAACAGCTTGGCTTCACGCAGCGCGGTCTCCATCGCGCGCCCGGTCAGGTCGAGCCCGCCGCCAGCGCCGCCGGCCACCACCATTTCCACCGGCCTTTCGGGATAGCCGGCCGCCATCGCCGGCGCCGCCGCCATGGCCAGCGCAGCGGCAAGGCCCATCGCATACCTGCATACTGTATTCATTGCATCCTCCTGATTATGGTTTGTGTCTGCCGGACAAGTATAACGCCGTGCCTCACAGCGAACAGTCCACGACCCCGGCACCATGCAGCCCGGCCCCACAGTCTGGAACAGTGTTTCGCGCCCCGGCGCGACGACTTACAATGGCGCTTACACAGCAGCAAGGGAAGGGAATCGCTCCCGGTGGGGCGGCCGGACTTCAAACCCGGTAGGGGCCGCGAGCGGTCCTGTGTGGGTTCGACTCCCACTCTCTTCCGCCAGCATTCATGGGCGCCCGGCCACACGGGTGTCACAAACAGCCCCCTCTCTCCGCCTGCGGGGAGAGGGCCGGGGTGAGGGGCCTTCACCATGCCCTCATCACCCCGCCTGCTTTTGTGACGCATCGAAGCCACCGCCATCACGAGGAGCAACCGATGAGCTTCGCCAAAGAATTATCAAATAAAATCAATGACTTACAATACAACGCCCTGCCGCCCGAAGCGGTGCACTGGGCGAAAGTCGGCATCCTCGATACCGTTGGCGTGACCATCGCCGGCGCGCAGGAACCGGCAACGCGCATCGTGCTGGGTGTCTCCGGCTCCGCCAGCGGTCCGGCATTGGTGTTCGGCCACGCGCGACGCATCGGCGCGCTCGACGCAGCCCTCGTCAACGGCACCGCCTCGCACGCGCTCGACTTCGACGACTGCAACAACACGCTGGGCGGCCACCCCTCGGTACCCATCCTGCCTGCATTGTTCGCGCTGGCCGACGAAACCGGCGCGACCGGCAAGGACTTCATCGCCGCCTACGTCGCCGGTTTCGAAACCGAATGCAAGCTGTCGATGGTGGTGAATTTCCATCAATACACCAAGGGCTGGCATCCGACGACCACCATCGGCGTGTTCGGCAGCGCCGCCGCCTGCGCGCATCTGCTGAAACTGTCGGTCGAACAGACCGCGACCGCGCTGTCGATCGCCGCATCGCTTGCCGCCGGCATCAAGTCCAATTTCGGCACCATGACCAAGCCGCTGCATGTCGGCCACTGCGCGAGGAGCGGTCTCTTTGCCGCGCTGCTGGCGCGCGACGGTTTCACCGCCGGCAGCCTCGCCTTTGAACACAAGCAGGGTTATTTCGAAGTCTTCAACGGCGCCGGCAATTACGACGCATCAAAGGCCTTCCCCACCTGGGCCAAACCGCTGGACATCACCCGCCCCGGCATCGCGATCAAATCCTACCCCTGCTGCGGCAGCACCCATCCGGCGATCGACTGCATGCTGCAGCTGGTGCAGCAGCACAACCTCAAGCCCGAACAGGTCGCGCGCATCGACTCATGGACCCACGCGCGGCGCCTCGAACACACCAACCGCCCCGACCCGCAATCCGACCTCGACGCCAAGTTCAGTGTGCAGTACACGCTGGCCCGCGCGCTGAAAGACAGCACGGTCAAGCTTGAGCACTTTGAGGGCACGAACTGGCAGGACCCCGCCACGCGCGCGATCCTGCCGAAAATCCACGTCGCGCCCTACACCACCGCGCAATTTCCCGCCGACAACCACTTCGGCGCCGAAGTGAAGGTCACGCTGACCGACGGCCGCGTCGTCAGCACCAAGACCGACCAGGCGCTGGGCCGCAGCGTCGACAAGCCGCTGTCGGCGGACATGCTCAAGGCCAAGTTCGACAACTGCGCCGCGCGCGCACTGTCAGCGGACAACGTCGCGCGGCTGTATGCGGCGATCCAGGATTTCGAGAATGCGCAGGACGTCAGGGAAATTGCGGCGCTGGCGGCGGGGATGGGTGGGCCGAAGCGGGTTGCGGCGTAAAAGGAACAAGCGTTCAGGATCAGAACGGGGGGGGGAAGGCAGCAAGTAAATGGCCGCTCCTCAAAGGTTTGGAAAATTCGGAATAGCTCGCGCCCTCCCTGCAGATCAGCAGAACAACGGCGTTTCGGCCTCGCAGGTTCACACGGAGCAGCCTAAAGGTGACGCTCACGCAACCGATGTCGTTCAGCCCCGGACGATATGGAGCGCCGATTAAATTAGACTTGTCTGATATATGGCCAAGCGCCAGCAGGGGTCTGGGCCGGGAGTTGCAAGCGCCTTCAGTTGCGCCTTGACAGGCCTTCAAAATCTCGCCCATACTTTCAAGAAGGCCTTCTAATGCATTGAATAAAAGCAATTATTTTGGATGATCGATGTAACCCCGTTTCGAACAGGATGCCGCACCCGACTATCTGGAACAATGGATGATCTCCTTCCCGACCCGCGGCACCATGGCAGTCCTTTTCGCGGGACTGGTTTCAGGTTGCGCGAGTACAGCCACAACCAATGGCACCACCGAAAAAGCCACGGTCAATCCTGCGATTGAGGCGCGCCTCTCCCGTGTGTCGCCGCAAAACGAAGCAGGCCTTGCACTCAATGAGGGCATTCGGGCCATCCTTGCCGGAGATACGGCCCGGGCAAACCGCGCACTCAACCGTGCCATCAAGCTGAACCCGGACAACGCCAATCTTCACCTGCTGAATGCCGTTGCGTATCACATCGGGTACTCGCGCGGCATACACATCAATCGCGATCTAGCCGAGACCGGCTACCTGGTGACGTTGCGTCTCGATCCGAACAATGTCATTGCTGCGGAAATGCTGGGCCAGCTCTACCTTGAATCCGGCCGTTATGCGGAGGCACGCAATTGGATCGGCCGCAGCCTCCTGCTCGGGCAGAACAGTGCGCGCACCTACTACGCCTTCGCGGTTGCCTCGTATTACGCGCAAGACGTTCCGATGGCTTATTGGAGCATTGCCAAGGCGGAACGCCTGGAACCGAAATCCGACACCATCCTGCGCGCAGGCGCCATGATTCGCGCCGCCGCGGGCGAGTTCCAGGACGCGGAAGAAATTCGCGCAAGGTATGACTCGGTGGAAACCGACGCGTTGCTCAAGCAAAGCCTCGGGCAGCGCCTCTCGCAATGGCGCTCGCAGTGGCGTACTGCCCTGTCGACCCCGAAAACTGCAGGCAGCGAAAACGCACGCACCCCTTCGGCCACCTTGCTGGCCCAAGCCCCCACGGCAGGCAGCACCCCGGCCATTCAACAGCCTGTACGTAGCGGCCCGATCTCGCCCAACTGGAGCGATTGCGGCGGACCAACCCCGCCCCCCCCGACCATAGGCACAGCCTCGACAGCATATGTCGCCGACGAGACGCTGCAACTTCCCGCACTGCCCTCACCCTGTGCTGAACGGCCGTTGCCGCGCATGGCGGTCATCGACGTCGCCATAGTGCGCAGCCAGGACATCCGCAGCACGAGCAAGGGCATCAACCTCCTCGACTCGCTCAGCATTACGCTGGGCGGAAATCTGGTTGACTATTCAAGGAACATCACTCGTGATGCGGTGACTGGCACGGCATCCGTAAACAACCGTACCGAGAACCGCAAATTGCTGGTCAGCCTGGGGCCGGCCTCACCCGCTTCAATCACCTATTCGCTCAACATTGCGAACGCGACCGATCAAACCAGCGAGTTGCTGTCGCGGCCTTCGCTGGTGGCGCTAGATCGCCAGCCGTCGACTTTTTTTGCCGGCACCAACGCATCCACGGTACCCCAGGCCTCCGCCTTGGGCGGCAGCACGCGCGTCGATCACCCCACTGGCGTGTCCCTTTCGGTGACTCCGACTTTCATCGATGACGATTCCATGCTGCTCAGTGTGAAGGCCGGGCGCTCGTTTTTCCAGGATCCGGAAAACGTCGATCTTTCCGGTACGGTCATGTCGACACGCAACATGGCGACCGCCAACGTGCGCATCCGCTTCAACGAGACGCTGGTGCTGAGCGGCCTGAATGAGCGCGAGATCCAGGAAAACGAATCCGGTGTTCCCGGCCTCAAGGATGTTCCGCTGCTGCAGTATCTCTTCAAGGCGGAGTCGACCCTGAACTTCTCCCAAACGCTGCTGGTACTTCTGACTCCGCGCAGGCCGGACTCGACCGGTTCCGGTGCACAGGCGCCCACGGTAGAACGCGCTTCCAGCGACATCGAGGAACTGCGCAATCAGGCTCGCACAGGATGGAACCTCACGCCCAACCTGACGGTCACGATGGCACAGCTTGAGCGACGCATGCTGGATGGCACCGGCCTCTACCGTGCGTTCCGCAGTGGCGACCTGAATGCCCAACTGTGGGACCGTCCGCGCGGCGTCGACAACATTCTGGCCGAGATCGTCTCCTTTCTCTACTACTAACAGAAACCCGCCAGAGGAAGCACCAACAAGACCAATCCGCGCTGCGGGAAAGGGGTAGTTCATGTTGCGCATCCACCGCGCGGCCCGGGCAGCCAGCCTCGGATTCACGGCGATCTGGCTGTTGTGTGCCGCAACCGCAGTTCACGCTCAACAATCCAACCTGTCGGCGGCCACGCTGAACCGGGCGGCGCAATGGCCGACCGCGCTGCCCGGACTGGGTGAAATCCCCATTCTTGTCAGCGGGACAGCACAGCCGAACGGTTTCAGCGGGCAATTGCCGACCATCCTGCGCGCGCCGAATCAACCGCCGGTCTCGGTGGTCGGATTCAGGCAGTCACCCCAACGGCCGTTCACCGTCGCAGTCCTGCTGCCCCGATTCTCATTGGGCACACTCGTGCCGGCGCTGCAAAGAACTCCCTTATCCGATCTGATTTTCGACCAAGCGGTCATGATTTTTGTGCCGCCCGGTGCGGGAGCTGGCGCCACTACACTGCCTGCCGCGGTGGCGCAGCGGCTCCAGAAATCCAGTGTTGTCCTGAAGGAGGGCGTCAATTTCCTGGCGAATGCGGCGGTTTACGGGCAGACCGCGAGCCTGTTGACCCAGGTGGGAGCCACAAGCCTGGTGCTTCCGGTGACAGGACAATTCGATCCTGCAGTGCTGGCGGCGCCCTCGCCCGGCGCCTCCCAGATGCCGCCTTCGTTCCTGCAAACACTCGATCTGACAATACCCCTTTCGGGCCTGCGTACGAACTGGTCGCCGCGCTACCTGACCCTGAGCAATGCCGTGCTCGGCCTGCGCGGAGAGCAGGGCGGCGTGGTTGCTTCCGTATATGCAGACATGACTGTCCGGCTGAGCCCGACACAGGTCCTGTCCATTCCGGCAACTCAGCTCTCGCGTGACACCAGAACCGGGGATCTTGTGCTCGCCGGCGGGCCGATCAAGCCGCCGCCAGGCGTGCTGACGCTGCCTGCGGAAATCGCTGCGCTCAACACCCTGTCCTTTACCGGCACTTCCGGCGCTGCCGCGAAGTCCTTCTCGCTCAGCGGCGATGCCACGATCCGCGGCAAGCCCGACAAGTATCAGGCAACACTGTCCGAAAACCCTGCGGGCCATGCCGACTACACTTTCGGCGTTTCTGGAAACCAGACCCTGGCGGATCTGCTCGGCTGGTCTTTGCCTGGTCTGGAGGAAATCCAGGTCACCAACATCAGTGGCGGCCACGACGCTGCAGGCAGCTACACCAGCGGCACCGTCCAGATTGGCGGCATAGCGTCCAGCCTTACTGTCTTCCGTCCGAGTGCGGGTGCCCGACCCATTGCCGCGATCACGCTGCCCACCCTGCATCTGCCCGATCTCATTCCGCAATTGAGAGGCTCGCCGCTCGATGGCATGCAGATCAGCAAGCCGGGCTTCATCCTCGCGCCCGCCGGTCAGTCGCCCGGTCCACTGACTTTGCCCGGACCGGTGGCAACCCACACCGGATTATCTTCGACAGAGATCAAAGGCGGACTGAACCTCAAGGGACAGGCCATGCCTGCAGGAGAGCTTGCTCAATTGATTCGGTCAGCCGGGATGGGCAACCTGCTCGGCGCAGGACTGCCTGTCAGCGGTAGCCTCGACCCCCGCATGCTGAAAGGCGGAGGCATCGCCGGAGATGTCGCAAACGCCATTCTTGCGAGCATCGATCTGAACATCCCGCTGGGCAACATCAAGCCGGACTGGATGGCCGGGTACCTGGCCTTCAACGAAGCGAAGCTGACCGTCAGGAACGTCAAAGGATCAATTGTCGCCGCAGTCGCCGCCGATGCTTCCATACGGGTGGGCACGGGACAACCCCTGTTGTTTCCAGACACGCAACTCACCCGAGACATGAGAAGCGGCAGACTCTCGCTTTCCGGCGGGCCGATACGGCCTCCCGCAGGCACCCTGACACTGCCTGCCCACATCGCATCCCTGGATGCCCTGGCGTTCGCCGGCTCAATTGACGGGGCCACACGCTCGTTCACGCTGACCGGCAACGGGCAGGTCGAAAACAGGCCGGAGAGTTTCACCATCACCCTTTCGGGCACAGGACAGCGCGCAGACTACGCATTCAGTCTCACCGGCACACAGTCACTCGCCGATCTGCTCGGCTGGCAGGTCCCGGGGCTCGAGGACATCAGGGTCAGCAACATCAGCATCGGATCGGGCAACAGCGCCACGGGCGGGCCGTCATACACCGGCGGCACCATCCAGATCGGAAGTGTCGCTGCCAACGTGTTCGTGTTCAAACCGGGGGTGCCTTCGACACAGGGCGGCGAAGCGCGATCAGGAGCAGAAACATCGTCCCCTGCAGTGGCCGGAGGGCTGCCGTCACTTGCCGCGATCACGCTGCCTTCGTTGCATTTACCCGACTATGTGCTGCAATTGAAAGGATCGCCGCTGGACGGCGTGCACATCAGCAATCCCGGCTTCATTCTGGCCCCGTCGGGGCTTGCTTTCAGCGCACTGGCCTTGCCCGGGCCGGTGGCTGCCCATACAGGAACTCCATCGACGGATGTCAAAGGCGGCATGAACCTCAAAGGCCAGGCCATGCCTGCCGGCAAGATCGGCGATCTGATCAATGCCGCCGGGTTGGGCAGACTCATGTCTTCGGGCTTGCCGCTCACCGGCAGCCTGGATCCGCGGCTGCTGAAAGGTGGGGCCATCGCCGGCGACATTGCGAGCGCGATCATCGAGAGCATCGATCTCAGCGCGCCGCTCGGGACATTGTCCATTCCCGGCGTGCCATCCCTGCTCTCGGCAACCAACAGCACCCTCGCGATCAAAGGCCACACCGGCGGCGTTACAGTCAGCCTGCGCGCCCCGGTCTCATTGAACGCCGGTGAACACCGCTATGCCTTTGATTCGACCATTACCGTCGACCGCAAGGAAGGCGCAACCGAAACCACCATTGCCGGCGACTATCTCGCCACCAGTGTAAAGGGGGTGGACAATGCGATCGACAAAGCCTTCGGCATACCCTGGCTGAAGCTCGAGAAAGTCGCACTGTCGGCGACGATCGGGCCGAAAAAATCCATTGCGGTCTCGGGAACCACCACCATAGGCGATGTCAGGAACCTGACGGCCACCGTATTCATCAATGCCGATGGCTCGCAGCTTACCGATTTTGGCGTTTCGCTGACCGGCGCAGATATCGCACTGTCCGATATTCCGGGGTTCTCGGCGATCAAGAATGTTCCGGACATCCGATTTCGCGATGTACTGATTTCCGAAAGCGAGGTCGCCGGCACACTGAGAACATCCAATCCGATGTTCGACAATTTGAGAGCCGTCATTTTCCGGACCGGAAAGCAGGCGACACTGGCGGCGATGCGCGAGAAGTTCACGCTCGAAGACATCATTCCGCTGCCGGGTCCCGCCAAGGCGATTTTCAGCGGGATCGTGTTTGACAAGGGGCTGCTGATCGTCAGTGAGAGCGGGTTGCAGGGCCCGGTGTCGGGTCTGCCCAAAGCTGCCGCCGCAATGCTGACCGAGGTCTATGGCGACCCCAAGAGGATCCTGAAACTGGGCAACGGCTTCAACGTGGCGATTGCCTTGGATCCCGGGGCGATGGGGAAACAGGGGCTCGGTCAGCTCGGCATGAAACGCGGAAACTATGTTCTAGACGGTGCGATCGAAGGTGTATTTGGCGGCGCGCCCAGTTTCGCGCTTTCGGCCGCGATCCCGCCGATCAATTTCCCGAATTCACTGAACTTCCTGGATCCCCCCAAAAACCTGCAGACATCATTCTTCACCAGGCTCGCCGGAACGGATGCTGCGCTCGGCGTCAGCGTGAACGGTGATTTTCCGATGAAGACCCGGCAAGGTTCGGTCGTTTTCACCAACGCCCTCTCATTTGAAGTCGACACGCAAGGGGGGCTCGCCATCGTAATGACCGGGACATCGGACACGCCCTGGCCAAACCCGCTGGGGGTGCCGGGGATGACTCTCAATCCCGGAACATCATTGGGGCTCAAGGTATCCGCGACATCCGAGTTGGACCTGACCTTCATCGGTAAATCCAAAATCGGCAGAAAAGAAATCGACCTGACCGGAAACGCCGGCATCCTGGTGGCCGAAGGTCTCATCGACAAGGGGGCATTTGAAGGCAAACTGAGTGAACTCGGCCTCGAAGACATCGTCGACCTGGCCGCAGCCGCCTCAGCGGCAACCGGCAGCAAGCCACCAGCCGCAAATTTTCCGGTCGCTAAGCTGACTGATATTGATGTTGCGTTTGCCTCGCCGGGCGCCGTGGTTCAGGGGATGAACCTGTCCGGTGGAGGTTCACGCATCGCGGGAGACTTATGGCTGCTGCTGAAAGACAAGCCACTCGGCAAACTCCTCGCGCAAGTCGACGGTAACGGCATCATCCTGTCGGGATCGCTCAGTGATTTCAGCATCGGTCCGGTGTCCCTGAAGGGGAACTCACTCGATGCGCGCGCCATTGTGATGCCGCCGACCCCGCCCAACTTCAAGGTCAGGGGCGGCGCCAGCCTGTTCAACAAGGAGCAAAACGCCGAACTTGAGCTTTCTCCGACCGAGATGGAGCTCGCAATGGATATCGACCTTGGCGATCTGCTCAAGTTCGATTTCCGGGCAAAGGCCGACATCCCGCTGAAGGGCATGAGTCTCTCCGAGCTCGAAAAATCCGACATGTCGCTGAAGGCGCGTTTGCGGTCGGACATTCCCGCATGGCTGCGGGGTCCGGGACGCGAATCGGTAAACAAGAGCTTTGCGTCCGTACGGGAAGGCCTGAAGCAGTTCACAGATGACCTCGACAAGGCACAAAAGGCGGTTTCCAGTCTCGACGAACAAATTGAAAAGGCACGCGCCCAGGTTGGCAATGAAAAGCGGTCGGCGGATGAAAACCTTGCGGACGCCGAGAAGCAGGTCAATACGCTGCATGACCGGATCAAGAGCCTTGATCACGAGATTTCCGATGCGGAATCCAGGATCCACCGGCATTGCGACTATACAAAACGCATCTGCACCTGGTACGACATCTTCAAGAAAGAGTGCACGGCACACAAATCCGTGCCCGACCTGATTGCGGACGCCAGCTGCGCATCCGACAATATCAAGTACGGCGCAATCAAGGCCGCAAAGACAGCGGCCAGGGACGGCGTGATTGCGGCGAAAACCACCGCCGATGCAACGCTCGACACCTTGCGCAAGGGCGGAACGATCGACACCGTCGATCTCGACCCTCGTGTCGCCCCCTTGATTGTCTCGCGCGCAACTGCGCAAGGCGTACTGGACGCCGCCCAGGCCGCCGCTCAGGGTGCGCTGAAGGCGGAAGGCGCGATCCAATCAGCACTGGATTCAATGGCGCGCAGCGATGCTTTTGCAATGAATGACAGCCTGCTCCAGGGCAGCATGCGCAAAGCCATTGCCGGCCAGCCGGTAGTGCTGGACATGGACTTCACCACGCTGGGCAAGCCCTACTCCATCCGTCTTGCATTTTCCATCACAGACCCGGCGCTGGATGCCGAGGAACTGACAACCCTGGGATTGTTCATCGCATCAAAAATACTGGAAGACAACTACAGTCAGGACAAATCGATGGCGCCAGTGTTGTCGCTTGTACATGCCGCCTACGCAGCCACGCATAAGGCCTCGGAAGCGAAAGTGGAAAAAGCCATGAAGGAAAACGGACTTGAATAAACCAGAAACGGGGCATGGATATATGCATGCCACCCGGGGTTTGTCGACAGCACGCTTGCTGAAAGTTAGCGGGTTGGCGCTAGAGCGATGAAATTGAAGCGCCAATACTCAATTGACGGTCCTGCATCGCCTTCGCCTCGGCACACCTTCCACACTCACAGTGTCAATTAACGTTTTCCCTGCCCCCACCGCCGCTTCAGCATCGTCAGAAACTCCTGCGCCGCCGGTGACAAGGTCACCCCGCGCCGGCGAATCACCGCCAGCGTACGCGTCAGTTTCGGTTCCACCAGCGGCCGGCTCACGAGCTTTGAATCCTTCCTCCCCGCCAGCGCCAGCATCGGCACCGCGATCACGCCGATGCCGGCCTCGACCATGCCCAGCCCGGTCCAGAAGGAGTGCTGCACCTCGTAGGTCCAGCGCTGCTGCGGCAGGCCCGAGGGCAGGCCGAAGTCGAGCAGGGCGCGGTTGCCGGAGAGGCGGCCGACGGTGATCACGCGGTGGTCGTTGAGCTCGGCCCATTTCACGGTCTTCTTTTTCGCCAGCGGATGGTCGGCGCGGCAGGCGAGCACGAAGGGATCGTCGAACAGCGGCTCGGCCTCGATCTCCGGAGCATCCGCACCGGACAGCGTCAGGCCGAATTCGGCCTCGCCGCCCTGCACCGCCTGCAGCACCTCGTTGGCGTGCACATCGAGGATGCGGATGCGGTTGTCGGGATGTTTGGCGCCGTAGTCGCGGATCACCGGCGGCAGCACCTGCAGTGCCGCGGTCGGCACGCAGGCGACGGTGACCTGGCCCGCGCCACGCGCGGCCATGTCGCGCAGGCCCCCCAGCGACTGCTCGAGTTCCTCGATCAGGCGTCGCGCCTGCGGCAGAAAATCGCGCCCGACCGCGGTCAACCGCACCTTGCGCGTGGTGCGGTCGAGCAGGCGCACGCCGAGGCCCTGTTCGAGCTTGCTGATGCGCCGCGACAGCGCGGACTGCGACAGGTGCAGGGCTTCGGCGGCCTGGTGGAAGCTACCGAGTTCCGCAATGCGGGCAAAGGCCTGGAGGCCGGGGATGTCGAGGTTCATCGGGAATTTGGCGATCGGAACGTTTGTGGTTTCCCTCTGCTTCGCTTCAAGTGTTCCCTTGACCCCAACCCTCTCCCCGCCAGTTGGCGGGGAGAGGGAGAAAACACAGCATTCAAGGTAAGGACAGGGGCAGGCAATTGATGCACGTTAATAAACAATTGTTGCAACAATCTCATTTTACTCAAGAGTGCCTGCGCCGGATAATGGCGCCTCCCCGCTGAACGCACTCCCGAAAGGTCCACACCATGCAACAGGAATTCGACGTCGTCGTCGTCGGCAAGGGCAATGCCGCGATGTGCGCCGCCCTCTCCGCCCATGACCAGGGCGCCAAGGTCGCCATCATCGAAGCCGCCACCGAAGACGAGGGCGGCGGCAACAGCCGCTTTGCCGGCGGCGTGATGCGTTTCGCCTACGAAACCGTGGAAGACCTGCAGAAGGTCACCGACATCACCGAGCAGGAAATCGCCGAGACCGATTTCGGCAGCAACACCCGCGAGGAATTCCTCGACAAGATCCACCAGCTCACCGCCTACCGCACCGACCCCGACCTGTCCGAATACCTGGTCAACGAAAGCCTGCCGACGATGATCTGGCTGCGCTCGAAAGGCGTGAAGTTCGTGCCCAACTGGGGTCGCCAGTCGGCGGTGGTCGACGGCAAGCGCCGCTTTTTCGGCAACATGCCGATCGAAGCCCACGGCGGCGGCGCCGGCCTGGTGCAGTACCTCGACAAGGCGGTGAAGGCCGCCGGCATTCCGGTGTTCTTTGAAACCCGCGCGATCAAGCTGATTTACGACGGCGCCACGGTCGGCGGCGTGCAGGTTCGGCAGAAGGGCAAGTCCTTCGAGATCAAGTCAAAAGCCGTGGTGCTCGCCTGCGGCGGCTTTGAAGCAAATCCCGAAATGCGCGCGCGTTACCTGGGGCCCGGCTGGGAACTGGCGAAGGTGCGCGGCTCGCGCTTCAACGTCGGCGACGGCCTGAAAATGGCGCTCGACATCGGCGCCGCGCCCTACGGCAACTGGTCGGGCTGCCACGCCACCGGCTGGGACCGTTACGCGCCGGAATTCGGCGACGTCAGCGTCGGCGACCAGTTCCAGAAACACAGCTACATCTTCGGCCTGCTGATCAACTCGGAAGGCAAGCGCTTTGTCGACGAAGGCTACGATTTCCATTCCTTCACCTACGCCAAGTACGGCGGCGAGGTGCTGAAGCAGCCCGGCCAGTTCGCCTGGCAGGTGTTCGACTCGAAAGTCACCAAGCTGCTGCGCTCGGAATACCGCATCAAGTTCGTGACCAAGGTCAGCGCCAACACTCTGGAAGAACTGGCGACCAAGCTCGAGGGCGTCAACGGCGAGCAGTTCCTGAAAACCGTGCGCGAGTACAATGCCGCGGTAAAAAAGGACGTGCCCTTCAACCACGTGATCAAGGACGGCAAGTGCACCGTCGGCATTGAGCCGCCGAAATCGAACTGGGCGCAGGCGCTCGACACCCCGCCTTACGACGCCTACGCCACCACCTGCGGCATCACCTTCACCTTCGGCGGCCTGCGCATCGACAAGGAGTCGGGCCAGGTGGTGGATTCGAACCAGTTGCCGATCCCCGGCCTCTATTGCGCCGGCGAGATGGTCGGTGGCCTGTTCTACTTCAACTATCCCAGCGGCACCGGCCTGGTGTCGGGCGCGGTGTTCGGCAAGCTTGCCGGCACCTCCGCCGGCAAGGCCGCGGTGCAGGGCTGAGCGCGATGTCCTCCAACAAGCCGCCACTGCTGGCCGACGCCACCCGCGACCTCGCGCGCTTCGGCGCGGCATTGCGTTACGAGGACATCCCCGCCGAGGCAATCGCGCGCATCAAGCTCTCGCTGCTCGACAGCCTGGGCTGCTGCCTCTACGGTGCGACGCTGCCGTGGACACGCAAGGTCGCCGAACTGGCCGATGCCGAGCATGCGAAACCCGTCGCCACGCTGATCGGACTGGGCCGCAAGACTTCACCCGCGCTCGCTGCGCTGGTCAACGGCACCTCGGGCCACGCCTTCGAACTTGACGACATCCACAAGGAATCCATCGTCCACGCCGGCTCCATCGCCACGCCGGTGGCGCTGAACCTGGCCGAAGCCAAAGGCGGCAAGGTGTCCGGCAAGGACCTGCTGACCGCGATGGTCGCCGGTTACGAAATCGGCCACCGCGTCGGCAACGCGGCGACCATGAGCCTGTTTTTCCGCGGCTTCCATCCCCAGGGCACCTCCGGGGCCTTCGTCGCCGCAGCAACCGCGGCGCGCATGCTGGACCTCGACGCCGTGCAGTTCCAGCACGCGCTGGGCATGGCCGGCTCGCAGGCCGGCGGCCTGATGGCGGCGCAGGAAGGCGCGATGGTCAAACGCTTACACAGCGGTCGCGCTGCGCAGAGCGGCGTGTATGCCGCGCAACTGGCAGCGCGCGGCTTCACCGGCATCCTCGATGCGCTGGAAGCGCCTTACGGCGGTTATCTGTCGACCTACTCCGACAAACCGAATCCGTCACGGTTGACTGATGGCCTGGGCAAGACCTGGGAAACGCTCAACGTCGGCTACAAGCCGCATGCCAGCGTCACCAGCATCCACAGCGCGCTCGACGCGCTGTCGGAACTGATGCAGGCACACGGCCTCAAGGCTGGCGACATCGCGAAGGTCGAAGCCGGTCTGTCACCGATGACGCATGTGCACTGCGCCTGGGCCTACAAGGCGCAGGGCGTCACCGCGGCGCAGATGAACCTCTATTACGGCATGGCGGTGATCGCGCTCGACGGCGCGGCCTTCACCGAACAGTTCCGCGAGGCGCGGCTCAGTGACCCGCAGATCCTCGATTTCATCACCCGCATCACCGCGCATGTCGATCCCGAGATCGAGAGCATGGGTGCGCCCTTCCGCCATGCCTCGCGCGTCGCGATCACCACCCGCGACGGCAAGCGCCTTGAAAAGCTTGCGCTGCACCGCCGCGGCAGTCCCGAAAATCCGCTGGCGCCGGAAGAGGTGATCCACAAGTTCCGCAATGTCGTTGCGCCGTGCATGGCCAAGGCGGATGCCGAGCGCATCATCGCCACCGTCGACAGCTGCGAACAGCTCGCCGACACCGGTGAACTGGCGGCCCTCGTCGGCGCCGCCGTGAAAGTGCCGCAGTAAGGCGCGGCCGCATTCATAACTATTTGTTTTAATTGATATTTTTATAAAGCCTGAGGAAACCCCACCATGGCCACACAATCGACCAGCGACAATCCCTACACCCGCGGCATTGCCGAGTTCGTCTCCGGGCTGACCTACGACAGGATTCCGGAGGAAGTCCGCCACCGCAACAAGCTGCTGATGCTCGATTCGCTGGGCTGCGCGCTCTACGGCGCCGACCTCGAGTGGAGCCGCATCCTGCAGGACAAGCTGGGCGCGATCGACGCCACCCGCCAGTGCAGCGTGTGGGGCACCAACAAGAAACTGTCCGCGCCGCATGCCGCGCTGGTCAACGGCACCCAGGTGCAGGGTTTCGAACTCGACGACGTGCACCGCGCAGGCGTGCTGCATGTCGGCGCCGTCGTGTTGCCGTCGCTGATCTCGATCACCGAAATAAAGCCCGGCATGAGCGGCAAGGAATTCCTGACTTCCGCCGTCGCCGGTTATGAAATCGGCCCGCGCGTCGGCCTGTGCATGGGCCCCTCGCACATCGCCTCGGGCTGGCACTCGGGCGCGACGCTGGGCGTGTTCTCTTCCGCCGCCGGCGCCGCGCGTGGCCTGAAACTGGATGCCGACAAGACGGTGCACGCACTGGGCATCGCCGGCACCCAGGCTGCGGGCCTGATGGCGGCGCAGTTCGGCGCGATGGTCAAGCGCATGCATGCGGGCCGCTCCTCGCAGTCCGGACTCTACGGCGCACTGCTCGCCGAAGCCGGCTTCACCGGCATCCTCAACGTGCTCGAGAGCGAATACGGCGGCTTCTGCACGACCATGTCGCAGTCGAAGGACAAGTTCAACCTGAAGGAGCTGACCGCCGGCTTCGGCGAGGTCTGGCAGACCATGGGCATCGCGCTCAAGTTCTACGCCTGCGTCGGCACCAACCACACCACGCTCGACGCGCTGCGCGACATGCGCAAGGAACGCCCGTTCAAGGCCGGCGACGTGAAGAAGGTCGTCGTCCACGGCTCCGAAGTCACGGTGCACCATGTCGGCTGGCCGTACGAGCCGCAGGGCCTGACTTCGGCACAGCTCAACATGCCGTACTGCGTCGCCACCTGGCTGCTCGAGGACGACTGCTTCGTCGACCAGTTCACCGAAGCGATGGTCGCCGACCCGCAGCGCATCGCGCTGTCGAAAAAAGTCGAGGTCATCCACGACCCGTCGATCACCGCGCTGGGCCCGAAGCTGCGCCACAAGGTACACGTCGAACTGCACCTGAACGACGGCACGGTGATGAAGCGCACCGTCGAAGCCGCCCGCGGCAGCGAGAAACACTTTGCCTCCGACGCCGAGATCATCGAGAAATTCGAGAAACTCGCCTCGAAGGCGCTGCCCAAGGCGCGCGTCGCCGAACTGCGCGACGCGGTGATGGGCATCGAGAAACTTCCGGACGCGACGGTGCTGTCGAAGCTTCTAAGCGCGTAACCAATCCCGCTTCAACTCCCTCTCCCCGCCTGCGGTAACCTCGGTGCCCGGAAGGGTAGAGGGCGGGGGTGAGGGGCTGCGCGGATCTTCCCCTACCCTCACCCCAACCCTCTCCCGCCCCAAGGCGGGAGAGGGGGAACACCCCCGGAGGTTTTCGCATGACAACTTCTCCCGCACCCAAGACCGCCGCCCGCACGCTGGCCGAATTCGCCATCGGCCTGCGCTACGAGGACATCCCGGATGCGGCGCGCGAACGCGCGCGCCAGTGCATCATCGACACCACCGGGGCGGCGCTGTTCGGTTCGCGCCTGCCGTGGAGCCGGATCGTCGCCGGGCACGCGCAGCACTGCGGCGGCAGCGGTGCGAGCCGCGTCATCGGCACCGCGCTGAAGGTCGCGGCGCCGGCCGCGGCGCTCGCCAACGGCGTCGCCGCGCATGCCTTCGAACTCGACGGCCTGCGCAAACCCAGCGCCGGTGTGCATCCCGGCGCGATTCTGCTGCCTGCCGCGCTGGCGGTGGCCGAACAGCAGGGCGCAGACGGCAAGGCGCTGCTCACCGCCTTCGTTGCCGGCGCGGAAGTGATGTTCCGCATTGGCCTCGCAGCGAAGCAGACCACAGAATCCCTCGGCTTCCATGCGCCGGGCACCAACGGCCCCTTCGGGTCGGCCATCGTCGCCGGCAGGCTGCTCGGGCTGAATGCCGACCAGCTCACCCAGGTCATGGGCATTGCCGGCTCGATGGGCGGAGGCCTGCTTGCCTTCGCCAAGGCCGGCAACGGCGCGATGGTGAAACGCCTGCACATGGGCCGCGCTTCAGAGGCCGGCGTCGTAGCCGCGCTGCTGGCGCGCGACGGCTACGAAGGTCCGGACACGGTGCTCGAAGGCAAGTACGGTTATCTCGAAGCCTATGCGCGTGACGGCGACGCCGCGCAGTTCACCAAAGGCCTCGGCACGCATTTCGACATCATCCACGCCTGCCTCAAGCGCTACGCCTGCCACATCACCGCGCACACGCCGGTGCAGTCGCTGCAGGAGCTTCGCACCGAACACGGCTTCGACGGCGATGACGTTGCGACGCTGACCATCCATGCCCGCCACAAGATCCTCTCGCACCACGACATCCGTGAACCGCGCGACGTCGCCGGCGCGCAGTACAGCGTGCCGTTCTGCGCGGCGATCGCACTGTATTGCGACGTCGACGATCCGCTGGCCTTTTCCGAAACCGCGCTGAACGATCCGCGCGTGCGCGCGCTGGCGAAACGGCTCAGGGTGGTCGAACTGGGCGAGCAGGAACAAGGCGGCGCCTGGGCCACCCACGTCGAGGTCGAACTGAAGGACGGCCGCAGCTTCGGGCGTTTCGCCGAGGAATTCAAGGGCACGCCGGCCTCGCCGCTGTCGGCCGCCGAGCTGCAGACCAAGTTCATGCGCATGGCCGGCGCGCATCCGCAGGCCAACGCGCTGCATGCGCAGCTCACCGCGCTGGAAGGCGTCGCCGACTGCCGATCGCTGGCCATCACTGCGGGCTGAAGCACGGCGATGAAGCTTGGCTGTGAAGCGCGGCTGTAAAGCGCGGCTGTAAAGCAGCGGTCGCGTCAATCACGATTGACGCCGGCGCTTACGATCCCGTAAACAGCGCGCACACCCGGCCGGCTGCGGTTACAATCGCCGCGACCTGATTGCACCGCGCCCGCCGCGTCATCGCCGGCGGGCGTTTTTGCGTTGACGGAGTTGCCCCCGCATTCGCCCGAAGCGTCGCAAAAATATCATTATTAATCAATTGGTTAAACAATTATGCCGATTTACGCGCTGACCATTTTTGCGAGCGCCTTTCTGCTCTTCCTGGTGCAGCCGATCATGGCCAAGCAGATCCTGCCCTGGTTCGGCGGATCCGCTGCGGTATGGACCACCTGCCTGATGTTTTTCCAGCTGGTGCTGCTGTTCGGCTATGCCTATGCCGACTGGACGGTGCGTTTTCTCAAACCACGGCCGCAGGTGATCCTGCACGTGGTGCTGCTGGTTGCCAGCCTGGTATCGCTGCCGATCATTGCCGGCACGGGCTGGAAACCCGAAGGCGACGAAGACCCGACCTGGCTGATCCTCGGACTGCTCGCAGCCACCATCGGCCTGCCCTACTTTCTGCTGTCGACGACGGGGCCGCTGCTGCAGGCCTGGTTCGCGCGCAGCTTTCCGCAGGCAAAAAACGTCTACCGCCTGTTCGCGCTGTCGAACGGCGCTTCGCTGATCGCACTGGTCGCCTACCCCTTCGTGGTCGAGCCTTATGTCACCACGCACGAGCAGTCGATCGGCTGGAGTTTCGGCTACGCGCTGTTTGCAGTGCTGTGCGTGACCTCCGCGCTGTTCAGCCTGCGCTCGCCGCGGAGCGCCGCTGCAACACCCGCAGGCGGCACCGCTGCGGCGGATGGCCCGGCGCCGCGTGCCGCGGATTACCTGCTGTGGCTGACGCTGTCGGCGATGGGCTCGTTCATGCTGATCGCGGTGACCAACCACATCACCCATGACGTGGCTTCGGTGCCCTTCCTGTGGATCCTGCCGCTGACCCTGTACCTGCTGTCCTTCGTGCTCTGCTTCGAAGGCCGCAACTGGTACCAGCGCGGCATCTTCTTTGGCCCCCTGCTGGTGATCCTCGGCGCGATGGCCTGGGCGCTCCATACCGACGGCGGCGTGATGGACATCAAGCAGGCTATCCCGCTGTTCGCGGCCGGCCTGTTCGTGATGTGCATGTTCTTCCACGGCGAGCTCGCTGCGCTGAAGCCGGCGCCGCGCCACCTCACAGGCTACTACCTGATGATCTCGCTGGGCGGCGCTGTCGGCGGGCTGATGGTGGGCTTTGTCGCGCCCAAGCTGTTCAACACCTACTACGAGTTCGGTTTCGGGCTGGTGTTCACCGCCCTGCTCGCCGCCTATGTCGCCCGCCGCTCGACACCGCTGGTGCCGGTGCTCGCGCTGGCCGCGGCCGGCTTCTCGATATTCCACGTCCATGCCTACATCAACATGCTGTCGAACGACGCGCGGGTGATGGCGCGCAACTTCTACGGCACGCTGCGGGTCAAGGATTTCGGCGACGAAACCTCACCCAACGGCACGCGCCGGCTGATGCACGGCGTGATCATGCACGGCGAGCAGTTCCTGGCGCCGGAGAAGCGCATGCTGCCGACCACCTACTACGGCCCCGACTCCGGCATCGCGCGCATCATCAACGCCAAACGCGAGGCCTCGCGGGAGATCCGCGTCGGCGTGGTCGGCCTCGGCGCCGGCACGCTTGCGGTCTACGGCCGCAAGGGAGATACCTACCGCTTTTACGAAATCAACCCGCAGGTCATCGACGTCGCGATGAAGGAATTCAGCTACCTGCGGGAAACCCCGGCGAAGGTCGAGAACCTGCTCGGCGACGCGCGGCTGACGATGGAACGCGAACCTGCGCAACACTATGACGTGCTTGCCATCGATGCCTTCTCCAGCGATTCGATTCCCACCCACCTGATGACCCACCAGGCGATGGGCATCTACCTGAAAAACATGAAGGCCGACGGCGTGATCGCCTTCCATGTCACCAACCGTTTCCTGCACCTCGCGCCGGTGGTCAAGCGCATCGCCGACGAACACGGGTTGCACACGGTGCTGATCAGCGACGATCCGGACGAGGCCTCGGACTTCGCCAAGACCGACTGGGTGCTGGTGTCGCGCAGCGAAAAGGCGCTTGCCGACCCGCGCATTGCCGGCAGTGCCGAACCCATCGGCGCAATCCCCGGCCTGCGGTTGTGGACCGACAGCTTCAGCAACCTGTTCAAGATCCTGAAATAGCTTCACCGCGAAAGACGGCCGGAAACCGCAGGCCGCGCGCGGCCGCCGCGCCGGGATTATCATCATCGGCTTGAAAAACACGGGCAGCGCGCCCATGTTCTACCCGATGCCGATGGTCAACCACATCCCGTTGTTTTAAAACATGTTTTCAAACATTCTCCCGACGCTCGCACGGATCGCCACGATCGCCGCGGCACTGCTGCCGGCGATGGCGGCCGCCCAGGCACCCGTTGCACCCGACAGCCGCGGCTTGCCGACGCTGGCGCCGGTGGTCAACCAGGTCACCCCGGCCGTGGTCAACATCTCCGTGGTCACGCGGGCGCCGATGGAAGACAACCCGCTGTTTCGCGACCCCTTCTTCCGCCGCTTCTTCAACCTGCCCGACCGGCCGCAGCGCAAGGAACAGGCCGCGGGCTCCGGCGTGATCGTCGATGCGGCGCGCGGCTATGTGCTGACCAACAACCACGTGATCAAGGATGCCCAGCAGGTCATCGTCACGCTGAAAGACCGGCGCCAGTTCCCGGCGAAGCTGGTCGGCACCGATCCCGGCACCGATATCGCGGTGCTGCAGATTCCGGCGCAGGGTCTCTCGGCGCTGCGCATCGGGGATTCCGATGCACTGCAGGTCGGTGACTACGTGCTCGCCATCGGCAATCCCTTCGGCATCGGCCAGACGGTGACCTCGGGCATCGTCAGCGCGCTCGGGCGCAGCGGACTGTCGGTGGAAGGCTATGAGGACTTCATCCAGACCGATGCCTCGATCAACCCCGGCAACTCCGGCGGCGCGCTGGTCAACCTGAAGGGCGAACTGATCGGCATCAACACCGCGATCATCGGGCCTGCGGGCGGCAACGTCGGCATCGGCTTCGCCGTGCCTTCGGCGATGGCGCGCGCGGTAATGGAGCAGATCGTGCGCCACGGCGAGGTACGCCGCGGCCGCCTCGGCATCGAAATGGCCGACGTCACCGCGGAAGCCCAGCGCAGGCTGCGCCTGCCCACGCTCGACGGCGCGCTGATCGCCGCCGTGGAGGACGGATCCCCCGCGGAACGTGCCGGCCTGCGCGAGGGCGATGTGGTCACCGCGCTCAACGGCCGCCCTGTCCGCGGCTTCAGCGACCTGCGCGCGCGCCTCGGGCTGACGCCGGTCGGCGAAGAAATCGAATTGCAGGTTGCCCGCGAAGGCGGCAGCCAGCGCATCCGCGCGCGCATTGCGCCGCCCCAGGCCGCGGGCCCCGGCGAGACCCTCGTCGTGGCACAGCTGCCGGGACTGCGGGTGGTGGAAATCGAACGCGGCAGCCCCTTGTTCCAGCGCCTGCGCGGCGGCGGGCTGGTGGTGGCCGCAGTGGATCCCGGCAGCCGCGCGCTGCAGGCGGGATTCCGCCCCGGCGACATCCTCTACGCGGTGAATCGCCGCCGCGTGCAGACGGTCGCGGAATTCCAGGCGCAGCTGAAAGGTTCGGATCGCGGCTATGCGGTCAGCCTGCTGCGCGGCGATTTCAGCCTGACCATCATCCTGCGCTGAGCTGCTGCGGCGCCGTCTACGGCTGTTTATCCCGTCCGTGGCGTCCCCCAAGGGGACTTGCTGCGCGGCGCACCAGCCAGCCGCCGACGCCGAGCAGCGCGGAATTGGCCAGCCACACCGGCGCGTAGCCGAAAGCCGTGCCGAGGCTGCCGAACAGCAGCGGGATCACGAGGTGGGTGAAGTTGTTGACGGTGACGCGCAGCCCCGCGGCCTCGGAAGCACGCCCCTTCGGCGCCAGCGCATAGATCAGCGACATCGACATCGGCTGGCCGCAGCCGACGCCCAGCCCCAGTATGAAGGCGACCACGCCCAGCGCCAGCGGCGTGTCGAACAGCGGAAACAGGGTGAACGCCCCCGCCCCGACGAAAATCGCATAGACCAGGATCTGCGCTTCGCTCAGGTGCCGGGTCAGCCACGGCAGCACCGCGCGGATGACGAACGTGGCCAGTGCAAAGGTGCCGAGGATGATGCCGATCGCTGAGGCGGACAGGCCGATGCCGTGGCCGTAGACCGGCATGTAGAAGTTGAACAGGTCCCAGCCCGCCGAAATGAACCCGCTGGCAATGAAGGTGTTGCGCAGTTGCGGCGCGCGCCACAGTTCCATCGCGCCGCCGGATGCGCCGTCGCCTGCGGATTTCGCCGCCCCGGGCAGGAAACCCGGCCGGCGCAGCAGCATCAGGACCGGAATCACCGTGAATGCGGCCAGGATCATGAAGGTCCGGATATGCCCCAGATGATCGATGGCGAATCCTGCGATCAGCGGCCCGATGAACCCGGCGCCGGAGAATCCCAGGCTGACCAGCGCGTAATTGCGCGAGCGGTGTTCAACGCCGCCGATACCGCCGGCGACGCCGGTGACAGTGACAAAAAAGAAGTGGAACGAGGTGCCGAGCAGGAACGAGGCCGCGTAGAGCGTGGTCATCCCGGGCCAGGCCACGGTCAGCAGCAGCGCGATGCAGAGTCCGCTGCTGCCGAGCAGCATCGGCAACCGCGGTCCGACGCGGTCGGCAAGGCGGCCGATGGCGATCGCGAACAGCATCGGGCACAGCGCATACAGCGCCATCAGGATGCCGACCTGCATCTGCGTCGCGCCAGACTCCAGCGCGAACAGCGACACCACCACCCGGCTGCCGCCGAAGGCGATGTGATTGAGGACGATCAGGATCAGCGTGAGGTATATGGCCATCGGCGGATGCGTGCGGCGCGCAGCGCGCACCGTCGTCCGAGTCTAGCACCGCGATGGCTGCAGACCGTACTGCATTCCACACTGTAGGCAGCAATGCGGCGGGAACTGCCATGAGGGAATTGCGGTGGCCATCAACAGCCTGCACCCCGGTTTCCGTATCGTGGCGCTCAGGCCTCAAGCAGGTGGACCGCAAAATAGTGGCGCGGATCGACCCAGACCTGCCGCGGACTGAAGCCGGCATCGGCGGCGAGACGCCGGAACTCCTCCACCGAATACTTGCAGGAGTTCTCGGTGTGCAGGCGTTCGCCGGCGGCGAATCCGAAGCGCCGCCCGCCGACGGTCACCGTCTGGGCGCAGACGCTTTCGAGATGCATTTCGATGCGCCCGGCGGCAGCATCGTAGAACGCGACATGGCGGAACTGCGCAATGTCGAAATCGGCGCCGAGCTCGCGGTTCATCCGCTGCAGCAGGTTGAGGTTGAATGCCGCGGTGACGCCCTGCGCATCGTTGTAGGCGGCGTGCAGCACTGCGGCATCCTTTTTCAGGTCGACGCCGACCAGCATCGCGCCGCCGGCGCCGGCCAGCCGGCGGGCATCGGCCAGGAAGTCCCGCGCTTCGGAGGGGGTCAGGTTGCCGATGGTCGAGCCCGGAAAATAGACCACCCGGCGAGCACCGTCGTACGAGGCGAGTCCGGGAATGTCGAGCGCCTGCATGTAGTCGGCGCAGACGGCAAGCAGCGGCGTGCGAGGAAATGCGCCGGCCAGGCGTGACGAGGCCGCACGCAATGCGGCGGCCGAGATGTCGACCGCCACATAGGCCGCAGGATCCAGCGCGGCCATCAACACTTCGGTTTTCACGCTGGCGCCGCTGCCGAACTCGATCAGCAGGCAGCGCGGGGCCAGGACGGCCGCCATGGACATCGCATGCTCGCGCATCAGTGCCAGTTCGGTTCGCGTGGGGTAATACTCGGGCAGGTCGCAGATCGCCTCGAAGAGCGCGGAGCCGCGCTCGTCATAGAAATATTTCGGCGACAGCGACTTGGGCGTCCGCGCGAGTCCCTCCAGCACCTCGTCGAGAAAACTCCCGGCCGCAGGGTGCAGATCGATGAAGGTCACTGGGCGAACGGAAGGCATGGCAGGCCGCTGCTGAACCTGCGGCTGCGATCAGCCGGAGGTGTTTCCCGGATAGCGGGTTTCCATCCAGCGCTTGATGCGGTTGGCATCGCCGATGCGCGTCAGCTTGCCCCAGGAATCGAGCAGCACGATGATCACCGGCTTGTTGGCAATCGTCGCCTGCATCACCAGGCAGCGTCCGGCTTCTGAGATATAGCCGGTCTTGGACAGGCCGATTTCCCATTGCGGGCTGCCGACCAGCCGGTTCGAGTTGTGATAGTTCACGTGGCGACCGCGGTTGCCGCGGACGATGAGGCCGGTATCGGTGCTGAAATCGCGGATCAGCGGGTATTTGTAGGCCGCCGCAACCAGCTTGGTCAGGTCCTGCGCGGTGGACACGTTGTCGCTCGACAGGCCCGTGCCATCGACAAAACGCGTGCGCCACATCCCGAGTTCCACCGCCTTCTGGTTCATGCCGGCGACAAAGGCCCGGGTCCCCCCGGGATAGACCCGGCCCAGGGCTTCGGCCGCGCGGTTTTCCGAGGCCATCAGCGCGAGCTGCAGCAGTTCGCGCCGCGTGAGCACGGTACCGATCGCGAGGCGGGAGCGCGTGCCCTTGAGGGTATCCCGGTCGGCCTCGCTGATGGCGATGCGCTCATCGAGCGGAAGCCCGGCGTCCAGGACGACCATCGCCGTCATCAGCTTGGTGATCGACGCAATCGGCACCACGTTGTCGACGTTTTTGGCAAACAGGGGGCGTCCGCTGGACTGGTCGATGACCAGGGCGGCGGAAGACTTGAGTTCGGGGGCGTGGTCACGTCCGGCGACCGCGGACTTGACCTTGCGGGCGGTGCGCTCCGCCGGCTCGGCGAGCGCAGGCGTCGCGGACTGCAGAATCAGCACAACCATCACCAGCCAGCGAACCATAGGCTTTTTCCCGCAGGGGTTTTCATTAAAATCCCTTGCAAAATACAGCCTTACGCGATTTTTTTCAACCTGTCTGGCATTGCAGCGCCCAATCGACCGGTAAAAAAAACTCCGCACAGGGCATTGGGTCCTGGCGGAGCTTAAAGAGGCTCTGCAATTACCCGCTCAGCACAGGTCACTGCATGTAGCGAGCCTCCGAGGAGGAAAAAATCAACACCGGTAACGACTTGCGCATCGCGCACTCGTCACGCTGTGTCGCATCCGACAGTAGCGCCGAGCGCTTACGTCAAACTTACAAATCCGGTTCATCTGCTCGCGAAGCCGTCCCGCCGCAAGTATCATGGCTTGCCGCAACAACTTCTTCTCCGCCCTTTGCCATGCGCCTGCTTGTCATCGAAGACCATCCCATTCTTGCCGACGGCCTGATCAAGGCACTGAAGGGCGCAGACTATGCCGTCGACCACGCCGACAACGGTGAACAGGCGGACCACATACTGGCCACCCAGAATTACGATGCCGTGATCCTCGACATCGGCCTGCCCAAGCTGGACGGCTACGAGGTGCTCCGCCGCATGCGCCGCAAGGGCTCGAAAACCCCGGTGCTGATGCTGACCGCACGCGACGCGCTGGAAGACCGCGTGAAGGGGCTCGATCTTGGCGCCGACGACTATCTGACCAAACCCTACGACCTGCCCGAGCTGGAAGCGCGCGTGCGCGCCCTGATCCGCCGCGGCCAGTCCGGTGGCGGCGCGGAACTGGTCCACGGAGAACTCACCCTGGACACCGCCGGGCGCCGTGCCACCATCAAGGGCGCGCCGCTGGACCTCTCCGCGCGCGAACTCGGCGTGCTGGAAGTGCTGATGCTGCGTGCCGGGCGCGTGGTCAGCAAGGAACAGCTGGCTGAACAGCTCTACGGCTGGGGCGAGGAAGTCGGCGTCAATGCCATCGAGGTCTATGTGCACCGGCTGCGCAAGAAACTGGAGCCTGCGGGCGTCACCGTGCGCACCATCCGCGGACTCGGATACCTGCTGGAAAAATCGGTCAATGCCTGAACTGCGCACCCTGCGCAGCCGGCTGCTGCTGTGGGTCAGCACGCCATTGCTGGCGCTGTGGATCATCAGCACGATCGTCGACCGTGACGTCGCCACCGGCTTCGTCAACCTGAATTACGACCGCGCCCTGCTCGACACCGCACTCGACCTTGGCCGCAACGTGCGGGAATCCAACAACCAGCTGTATCTGGACCTGCCGCCGAACGTGATTGAAATGCTGATCTCCGGAGAGCAGGGCCGCTTCTACTACCGTGCCAACGGGCCGCGCGGCGAATACATCACCGGCGACCCCGACCTGCCGCCCCCCCCTGAAGACACCGGCGAAGATCGTGTCACCTACTACGATGCCCAGTACCGCAACGAGGCGGTCCGCGCGGTCGCGCTGCGGGTGCCGGTCCGCCCGGGCTCGGGCAGGGGCGCCATCCTGATCCAGGTGGCGGAAAAAAAGGCGCTGCGCGATGACTTCGCCCGCCAGATCATGCTGCGCATGATGGTTCCGCAGGCGATCCTGGTCGTGCTGGCGGCGGTGGCGGTATGGCTGGGCGTCGGACTGGGCCTCCGCGCGCTGACTTCGATCAGGACGGAAATCGAGAACCGCTCGCATGTCGACCTGAGCCCGATCCGGGATTCCGACACGCCTGCCGAAGTGCGGCCTCTGGTGCGGGCGATGAACGACCTGCTGTCGCGGCTGAGCGCCGCCCTCGCCGCGCAGCAGCGATTCATCGCCGATGCGGCACACCAGCTGCGCACCCCGGTGGCGGCACTGAAGACACAGACCGAACTGGCGGTGCGCCAGGTCCGCGGCGGTGAAGCCGAGGCCACGCTCCAGCAATTGCACACCGCGGCAGACCATGCCGCCCGGCTGGTCAGCCAGCTGCTGACGCTGGCCCGTGCGGAGCCCGGCTCCCACCGCAGCGTGATGCGCCAGCGCGTCGACCTCACGGCGCTGGCCCGGGACGCCACCCGTGACTGGGTGCCGCGGGCACTGGACCGTGGCATCGACCTCGGGTTCGATGACGCATCGGTCAGCGCGGCGATCAGTGCCGACCCCTTCCTGATCCGCGAGCTGCTGAACAACCTGGTCGACAACGCGCTGAACTACACGCAGGCCGGAGGCCATGCCACGGTGCGCGTGCTTCGCAACGGGGGCAGCGTGCTGCTGGAAGTCGAGGACAACGGCCGGGGAATTCCCGAAGAGGAACGCGAGCAGGTGTTCGGACGGTTCTACCGGATCGCCGGCGGGGGGCCCGAGGGCTGCGGCCTCGGACTGGCGATTGTCCGCGAAATCTCGCAGGGGCACGGCGCCGCAGCGACCATCCACAGCGGCGCCGGCGGGACCGGCACGCGCATCGTCATCGAGTTTCCGGAACTGCCGTAGCCGCGACTTCGCGCGCCGCTTCCTGCTGCTGCAGCGCCCACATCTGCGCATAGGCGCCGCCGCGCGCCAGCAGGCCGGCATGACGGCCGCGCTCGATGATGCGCCCCTGCTCCAGCACCAGGATTTCATCGGCATCCATTACCGTCGACAGCCGGTGGGCGATGACCAGCGTGGTGCGCCCCTGCGCAATGGCATTGAGCTCGCGCTGGATCGCCTGCTCGGTGCGCGAATCGAGCGCCGAGGTCGCTTCGTCGAAGATCATGATCCGCGGATTCTTCAGGATGGCGCGGGCAATCGCCACCCGCTGCTTCTCGCCCCCCGAGAGCTTGAGCCCGCGTTCGCCCACCATGGTGTCGTAGCCGTCGGGCAGGCTCAGGATGAATTCGTGGATGTGCGCGGCTTTCGCTGCGGCAACGACTTCATCGCGGGAAGCGGACGGCCGGCCATACTGGATGTTGTAGTGGATCGTGTCGTTGAACAGGACGGTGTCCTGCGGCACGATCGCGATCGCGCTGCGCAGGCTGGCCTGTTTGAGCCGGCGCAGGTCGACGCCGCTGATGCTGACCGAACCGCCCGACACGTCGTAAAACCGGTACAGCAGGCGCGCCAGGGTCGATTTGCCTGCGCCGCTGGAACCGACCACCGCGACCTTGGCCGCCGGCGGAATCTCGAACGACATGCCGTGCAGGATCTGTCGGCGCGGGTCATAGCCGAAATCCACAGCCTCGAAGCGCACGGCCGCGGGCCTCTCCGGCAATTCGCACGCATCGGGCGCGTCGTCGACCTCGCGGTGCTGCTCGAGGAGCCCGAACATGCGTTCCATGTCGACCAGCGCCTGCTTGATCTCGCGGTAGGCCATGCCCAGGAAATTGAGCGGGATGTAGAGCTGGATCAGCAGACCGTTGACCAGCACCAGGTCGCCGATCGACAGCTCGCGCGACACCACGCCTTCGGCGCAGAGCACCATCAGCACCGTTGCCGCGACCGCGATGATCGCCGCCTGGCCGACGTTGAGCAGGCCGAGGGAGGCCTCGTTGCGCACCGCCATCACCTCGTAGCGCTGCAGGCTGTCATCGTAACGCCGCGCCTCGTATTCCTCGTTGTTGAAATACTTGACCGTCTCGTAATTCAGCAGGCTGTCGATTGCGCGGGTGTTGGCCTTCGAGTCAAGCTCGTTGGCGCGCTTGCGGATGGCGGTCCGCCATTCGGTGATGCCGATCGTGAAGGCGATATAAATGATCACCGCGGCAAAGGTGACCGCAACGAAACGCCAGTCGAACTTCGCGAACAACACCGCCGCGACCAGCACGAATTCGAGCACCACCGGGATGATCGAAAACAGCATGAACGAGAGCAGCGTTGAGATGCCGCGCGTGCCCCGTTCGATGTCCCGGGACATGCCGCCGGTCTGGCGGTCGAGATGGAAACGCAGCGACAGCGCATGCAGGTGGCGGAACACGGCCAGCGCGATCCGCCGCGCCGCGCGCTGCGTCACCGGCATGAACACCACGTCGCGCAGCTCCGCAAACAGCACGGTCGACAGCCGCAGCGCGCCATATGCGACCAGCAGCGCCAGTGGCAGCACCAGCACAGCCTTCGAGGAGTCCAGCCCGTCGACAATGTCCTTCAACACCAGCGGCACGCCGACGTTGGCGAGCTTCGCCGACACCAGGAACACCAGCGCCACCACGACGCGCCATTTGTATTCCCAGAGATAGGGCAGCAGCATCGGCACCACGCGCCAGTCGCGTCCGGATGAATCCGCCGCGGTCTTGCCTGCAGCCGCAGCGGCACGCGCCATTTCAGCAGTCATGGGATTTGCCGTGTTTCGGAAACTTCATTTTTATCAATAAAATCATATAGTTGCGTTATAATTTCGGGAAATCCCTGCGGTGCCGCGGCGTCCTTGTAAATATGTGTAACGCTTGCTGCCTGGCGCTTGCGCCCGCGTTTTAATTATCGCACCCGGCAACGGCCGTTCCGTTGCCGCAACACGATCAAACAGGAGCTCGCTCATGTCCGGCATCCGTCTGTCGCATCTGCCACTCGCCGCCGCCGTCCTCGCCGCCATCCCCGCCCAGGCCGGCGATTACACCGATACCGCACGCGTGGTGTCGGTGACGCCGCTCATCGAGCGCGTGCGCGAGCCGCGGCAGGAGTGCACCAGCGTCGCACCGCTGCCCCCGGCGCCGCATGCCGAGCGCAGCGCCATTGCCCCGATCATCGGCGGCGTGGCCGGCGCGCTGATCGGCAGCACCATCGGCCGCGGCAGCGGTCGCGACGCGGCAGCGGCCGCGGGCGCGATCGCCGGCACCATCGTCGGCGACCGCGTGGCCAATCCGGACAGCGAGCGTTCGATGACCGGATCCGTCGTCGGCGGCGCCGCAGGCGGCCTGCTCGGTGCGCAGGTCGGCAAGGGCAACGGCCGCACCGCCGCCGCAGCGGCCGGTGCGATCGCCGGCGCCGTGGCAGGCGACCACATCGGCAACCGGCAGGTTGCGGCATCGGCGCCCGCGCAAAGCTGCCGCACGGTGGAAACCATCCGCGAAACCGTCCGCGGCTACACCGTGGTCTATCACTACAACGGCCGTGACATCACCACCAACCTGCCCTACGATCCGGGCCCGACCGTCCGGGTCGGCATCGGCGTGATCGGCAGCGACAACATCGCACTGGCGCCGGTTCCGGCGCCGCAGGGCTCCGGCCGCCATCACGCGCCGCCGGCTTACGAATACCGCTACTGATCAGGCCGGCAGGCGTTCGAGCAGCGCCGTCAGCGGCGCATGGTCGGAGACGCGCCCCCATTCGCGGCCGTGGTGGACACGCGCCTCGCAGACCCGGAAGCCGCGCACGTAAATCCGGTCCAGGCGCAGTACAGGCAGTACTGCCGGAAAGCTGCGCGCCGGGGTGCCGCCATGCAGTTCAAAGACTTCGTGCATGTCCAGCGGATGCGCGAGCTCATGCGTTGCGCGGTGGCGCCAGAACCAGTCGTTGAAATCGCCGGCGACGATCAGCGGCGCATCCGCGGGCACCAGCCGCTCGATGCGCTGGCGCAGTCGCTCGATCTGCCGGCCGCGGCCGCGCGCGGTCAGCGCCAGGTGGACGCAGACGCAGTGCAGTGCCTTCGGCCAGCCGGGAACCGCGATCTCACAATGCAGCAGTCCGCGCCGCTCGAAGCGGTGCGCCGAGACGTCCTCGTTGTCCCAGCGCACGATCGGGTAGCGCGACAGCAGTGCATTGCCGTGGTGGCCGTCATCGTAGATCGCGTTGCGGCCATAGGCATGGCTCTGCCACAGGCGGTCGGCGAGGTATTCATACTGCGACTGTGCGGGCCAGTCGCGGTGGCGCGCGGCATGGCCGGCATGGGCACCGACCACCTCCTGCAGGAACACCAGGTCAGGGTTCAGCGCATGGAGCTGCTCGCGCAGCGCGTGCAGCGCAGGCCGCCGCGCCAGCAGCGGTGTGGCCGGAAAACCCTTGTGGATGTTGTAGGTTGCGACGCTCAGCAGCGGCGACGCGCCGGCCATGGCCGGTTCAGGACACTGCAAGCATGCGGTCCAGCGCGATCCGCGCCAGTTCGGCCTCGTAGGCAGGTACCCTGATCCGGTTGACGACCTTGCCGGCGACCAGGTTTTCCAGCGCCCAGGCCAGATGCTGCGGATCGATGCGCTGCATCGTCGAACACATGCAGACCGTCGGCGCCATGAACTGCACCGACTTGCCCTGCGGACCGAACTCCGCGGCGATGCGGTTCACCAGGTTGAGTTCGGTGCCGACCAGCCAGCGCGAGCCCGGCGCGCTGGCGGCGATGGTCTTGATGATGTAATCGGTCGAGCCGACATAGTCCGACAGCTTGCAGACCTCGAAGCTGCATTCCGGATGGCTGATCACCATGCCGCTCGGATGCTGCTGGCGCCAGCGCAGGATGTGCTGGGCCTGGAACATCTGGTGCACCGAGCAATGCCCCTTCCACAGCAGGATCTTGGCCATCTTGATCTGCTGCGGCGTGAGGCCGCCCATCGGCAGGTCGGGATCCCAAACCATCATCTCCGACAGCGGAATGTCCATCAGGTAGCCGGTCCAGCGCCCGAGGTGCTGGTCCGGGAAGAACAGCACCTTCTCGCGCCGTCCGAACGCCCAGTTGAGAATCTGGCGGGCATTGGACGAAGTGCAGACAATGCCGCCGTGCTCGCCGCAGAAGGCCTTCAGGTCGGCGGCGGAATTGATGTAGGTCACCGGTGTCACGGTCTCGTCCGGGTTGAGCACCTCCGAGAGTTCGCGCCAGGCGCGTTCGACCTTGCTCAGGCTCGCCATGTCGGCCATTGAGCAGCCTGCATTGAGGTCGGGCAGGATCACCTGCTGCGTCGGCCGCGACAGGATGTCGGCCACCTCTGCCATGAAATGAACGCCGCAGAACACGATGTATTCGGCGTCGGTCTTGGATGCAAGCCTGGACAGCTGCAGCGAGTCGCCGGTCAGCTCGGCGTGCCTGTAGACGTCGGCGCGCTGGTAGTGATGGCCGAGCAGCACGGCGCGGTCGCCGAGCGTTTTGCGCGCGGCCACGATGCGCTCTTCACAGGCCGCGTCATCCAGCGGTTTGAAACCTTCGAAAGTGATCGCTTGCGCTTCCATCATCCGGCCCTTCTCCAGATCGTGATGTCGCAGGGAAAACTGCGACTATTACAGGATTTTGACAGAAAAACCAGCCTCGGATTCCCCGCAGCTGCAGGCTCAGGGCTGCGCGATGCCGGTCCGCTGCGGCAACTGGCGTATGGCTTCGGCATTGCTCCATGAAAACACGCGCTCCGCAGCCTCGCGCCAGGGCAGCCACTGCCACGCCAGGTGCTCCTTCGGTGCGAGCGTGATTTCCCGTGGTGCCGGCAGGGTCAGCGCGAAGACATGTTCCGTATTGTGGGTGACACCAGGCGCGTAACGGCTGCGCCAGTGTGGATAGATTTCGTAGCGGTTCTGCAGTTTCCAGTCGGCCAGCGCCTCCGGACCAACGACGATGCCGGTTTCCTCGGCCAGTTCGCGCCGCGCGGTCTCCGGCAGCGACTCGCCCGGGTCCTGGCTGCCGGTCACCGACTGCCAGAACCCCGGACGGTCGGCGCGCTCGAGCAGGAGCACCTGCAGGTCAGCGGTATGCACCAGCACCAGCACCGAAACCGGGATCTTGTGACTCATCGCAGCGGCCAGGACGGCCAGCCGGCGGCATCCTCCGCCAGCACGACAAACAGGCGCCCGTGTTCCCGCCAGTACGAGGCGGTGTCGTTGAGGATTTCGCACAACAGGGCAAAGTCTTCGGCTGCGGCCGCGGCGAATGTCACCGTGCCCCGCAACTGCAGCATGCGGTCCGGCGTCGCCTGCCACGACAGGTCCTGCAGACAGTCGGCCAGCGCGTCCCAGTTGCCGCCGAATGTGGCCGGAAAGCCGAAACCGCGCGCGAACGCCGTGAACAGGGCGCGCCTGCCGCGTGCCCGCTGCAGGTCGATCACATGCCAGGCCAGGCCCGCCGCACGCGCGGCACGGCGCAGGGCGGCAATGTCCGCCGGAGCCGCATACAGGCCGTTGTGTTCGGCTGCCGGAAGTCGGATGTTCATTCGACGATGCGCCTGAAACTGCGGTAATGGTCCGCGGTGTAATAAAACTCCCCGCCGTCACGGCATTGCGGCAGGCGCAAGGGACCTGCCTGCGCCGCCGTTTTGCGCTGGCGTTCGCAGCCGACGACGATGCGGCGCGCGCCGCGATGGTTGAGTCCCGGCGTGACCACGGTGTATTCGCGGTAATGTCCGCGCGGCTGCAATGGGAGCCGCTTTTCGAAATTGCCGAAGGTGATGCCGTCGCGCTTGAACGGAAACGGTCCCCCGCGGCTGATCAGCTGCAGCGTCCGGTGCGCTTCAGCCGGCAGCTCCTGCAAACGGACCTCACGCAGCGCGGACGGGTCGCCGCGCGCGAAGGCTGCGGCCGTGAACAGCGCGGCGGCCAGCAGCAACGTCCGTGTCGCGGCCTTTCGCATCATCCGTGCCGCCCGAAGCGGCGCGACTTGCCGTTCACGCCGCCGGGGCGGCGTTGCGCAGGCGGATGTGCAGCTCGCGCAACTGGCGCTCGGTCACCGGGCTCGGCGCCTCGACCATCAGATCCTGGCCGCGCTGCGTTTTCGGGAATGCGATCACCTCGCGGATCGATTCCGCGCCGGTCATCAGGGTGACCAGCCGGTCGAGGCCGAAGGCAATGCCGCCATGGGGCGGCGCGCCATAGGACAGCGCATCGAGCAGGAAGCCGAACTTGGCGCGCGCCTCCTCGGGCGAGATGCCCAGCGCGGCGAACACCTGCGACTGCACTTCGGCGCGGTGGATCCGCACCGAGCCGCCGCCGATTTCCCAGCCGTTCAAGGCCACGTCGTAGGCCTTGGCCAGCACCTTGCCGGGGTCCGTCGCCAGCAGCGCCAGATGCTCGTCCTTCGGCGCGGTGAAGGGATGGTGCGCGGCGACCCAGCGCTTCTCCTCCTCGTTGTAGTCGAAGGCCGGGAAATCCACCACCCAGCAGGGCCGCCAGCCGGCTTCGGCATGGCCCTTCTCGTGGCCGACCCTGACGCGCAGCGCCCCCAGCGCATCGCACACCACCTTGCGGCGGTCGGCGCCAAAGAAAATGAGGTCGCCGTTGGCCGCGCCGGTGCGGCCGATAATCCCGGCCAGCACCGGCTGCGGCAGGAACTTGACGATCGGCGACTGCAGGCCCGCGTCGTTCAACTGGGTGACGTCGTTGACCTTGATGTAGGCGAGGCCCTTTGCGCCGTAGATGCCGACGAACGCGGTGTAATCGTCGATTTCCTTGCGCGACAGCGCGGCGCCGCCCGGCACGCGCAGCGCGGTGACGCAGCCGTCCTTCAGCGCAAGCGCCTGCTTGAACACCTTGAACTCGACATCGGCCATCAGGTCGCTCAGTTCCGTCAGTTCCAGCTTCACGCGCAGATCGGGCTTGTCCGAACCGTATTTCGCCATCGCCTCGGCGTAGGTCAGGCGCGGAAACGCACCGAGTTCGACGTCCAGCACCGACTTGAACAGCCTGCGGATCAGCCCTTCCATCAGGTCCTGGATCTCGCGCTCGCCGAGGAAGGAAGTCTCGATGTCGATCTGGGTGAACTCGGGCTGGCGGTCCGAACGCAGATCCTCGTCGCGGAAACACTTCACGATCTGGTAGTAGCGGTCGTAGCCGGCAACCATCAGCAGCTGCTTGAACAGCTGCGGAGACTGCGGCAGCGCGTAGAACTGGCCGTCGTGCATGCGCGAGGGCACCAGGAATTCGCGCGCGCCTTCCGGAGTCGACTTGTAGAGCATCGGGGTTTCGATGTCGATGAAACCGTTGTCGTCGAGGTAGCCGCGGATGGCCTGGGTCGCGCGATGGCGCAGGCGCATGTGTTTCTGCATCTGCGGGCGGCGCAGGTCGAGGAAGCGGTATTGCAGGCGCACGTTCTCCGACAGCTGTTCCTCGTCCATCATGAACGGCGGCGTCTGCGCGGCGTTGAGCACTTCCAGGCCGGTCGCCAGCACTTCGATCTCGCCGCTGACGAGGTTGCTGTTGACGGTGCCTGCGGGTCGCTCGCGAACCTTGCCTTCCACGCACACCACGAACTCGTTGCGCAGGCTGTCCGCCACTCTGAAGGTGTCGGCACGATCGGGATCACAGACGATCTGGACCAGGCCTTCGCGGTCGCGCAGGTCGATGAAAATCACGCCGCCATGATCGCGACGCCGGTGCACCCAGCCGCAGAGCGTCACGGTCTGGCCGAGATACTTGCGGTCGATAAGACCGCAATAATTGCTGCGCATTGACATATCTATTTGATTTCTAAGGTTATTTTAACTTTTCCGGGCTGCCATTACTGTTGCCCACCACACCCATCGACACGATGTATTTGAACGCGACATCGACCGGAATGTCGATCTCGATCACATCCCCGCGCCGCACATAAAAATAAAAGCCGTTGACGGGGCTCGGCGTCGTCGGAATGAACACCGCGACGTGCTCGTCCGGCAGACGTCCGGCGATTTCCGCCGGCACGTTGGTCTGGAACGCCAGCGACCATGCTTCGGGATGCGGATAGCGCACCAGCAGCACCTTGCGGAAGGCGTGCCCGGTTCCCGAGAACAGCGTGTCGCTGACCTGCTTGACGCTGTTGTAGATGGAATTGACCACCGGTATCCGCGCGAGGATGCCTTCCCACACGCGCACCAGCCGCTGGCCGAGAATGTTGGTGGCCAGCGCACCGGTGAAGAACACGATCAGCACGGTCAGCAGCACGCCCAGACCCGGGACATGCACGCCGAGCCAGCTCTCGGTGAGGAACGATTGCGGCAGCAGCTGCAGCGTCTGGTCGAGCGTGCCCACCAGCAGGTTGAGCACCCACAGCGTGATCACGAGCGGCACCCAGATCAGCAGTCCGGTGATGATGCAGCTTTTGATGGAGGATTTTTTGAACATGGAGGTGACTGCTGGCCGCGCTGCGTTGCGCGGGTGATTGCGGCTCGGGGATCAGCGCGGCGCGACGGCGGGATGCCATCGGCCGCGGCCGCTCATGGATTCAGTTGCAGGCGGGACAGGCCCCGGCGCCGCAGGCGGGCTGCTCGGTTTTGCTTTCGGCCTTCGCTTCGTCGCCGCCGGACGTTGTGGCTGCCTTGCTGCCACCCTTGTTCTTGAAATCAGTGGCATACCATCCGCTGCCCTTCAACTGGAACCCGGCGGCAGTGACCATCTTCGACAAGGTTTGTTTGCCGCATTCCGGACAATCCCTGAGCGGCGCATCGCTGATGCGTTGCAGGAATTCCTTCTGGAATCCGCAGGCTTCGCAACGGTACTCGTAAATTGGCATGGCGCACCCCAAAAATGGCAAAAAAGCATTATACCTTAGACGGTTACACCGACTTTCCGCGGATATGGGGGCGCGATCCGGTGCTTTTCAAGACTCCGGCGCGGGCGGCTTGGCGCGGCGGCCGGCCCGGGGCACAATCGCAGGGCAGCGTAGCCCCTTGAAGAAAAAGAATTTTCCTGGAAACAACCCCATGCAAAGACAGATTCTGGTCCTCAATGCCGGGTCCTCGAGCATCAAATTCGCCCTCTTCGGCGACCACCTGCCGCTGCAGCGAACGCTGCAAGGCATGATTTCGGGCATCGGCAGTTCCGCAGTCTTTGCCGCACGCAATGACCAGGGCGCGCTCAGCGGCACCCTGCCTTCCGGCGCCCTCACCCATGAAACCGCGCTGGCCTGGCTGTTCGACTGGCTGGACCGCGGCAGCCATGCGCAGCAACTGCTCGGCGCAGGCCACCGCGTGGTGCACGGCGGCATCCGCCATGACGCGCCGATCGTGGTCAGTGACGGCATCATCACCGAACTCGATGCGCTGGTGCCCCTCGCGCCGCTGCACCAGCCGCACAACATGGCCGCCATCAAGGCCCTGCGCAAGCTGAGGCCCGGGCTCGCCCAGGTGGCCTGCTTCGACACCGCATTCCACCGTACCCAGCCAGCCGTGGCGCAAGCCCTGCCCCTGCCTGCGGCGGTGACCGCCGAAGGCCTGCGCCGTTACGGCTTTCACGGACTGTCGTATGAATACATTGCCAGCGTGCTGCCGCAGGCGCTCGGCGCAGGGGCGGACGGGCGGGTGATCGTCGCACACCTCGGCAACGGCGCCAGCCTCTGCGCCATGCGGGAACGCCGCAGCATCGCCACCACCATGGGTTTCAGCACGCTGGACGGACTGGTCATGGGCACGCGCTGCGGAAGCATCGACCCCGGCGTGCTGTTCTACCTGATGCATGAGCGCAAGATGCCGTCGGCAGCGGTCGAGGACCTGCTGTACCGGCAAAGCGGGCTGCTCGGCATCTCCGGCATCAGCAACGACATGCGCACGCTGCTTGACAGCACGGCGCCGCAGGCTGCGCAGGCGGTGTCACAGTTTGTCTACCGTGCCGCACTGGAAACCGGATCGCTTGCGGCCGCGCTTGAGGGCCTGGATGCGCTGGTCTTCACCGGCGGCATCGGTGAACATGGCGCCGCCATTCGCGCGCAGATCTGCGCCAGACTCGGCTGGCTCGGCGTCTCGCTGGACGCCACGGCCAATGCGGCCCATGCCCCGCGCATCTCCTCCCGCGCCAGCCGGGTCGCGGTCTGCGTGATTCCGACCGACGAGGAAGCGGTCATTGCCGGGCACACCCGCAGCCTGCTGCGTACAGACGGCTGAAGCCGCAATAAAAAAGCCGGGCATGCGCCCGGCTTCCGCGAAGTGCGTCGGCTCAGAACGGAATGTCGTCGTCCATGTCGTCAAAGCTCCCGCCGCCGCCCTTCTTGGCCGGGGCTTTCGTGCCACCGCCGCCTGCCGGCGCCTCGCGCATGCCACCACCGTCACCGCCGCCACCGCCGCGGCCGCCGAGCAGCTGCATGCGGTCAGCCACGATCTCCGTGCTGTACTTGTCCTGGCCTTCCTTGTCCTGCCATTTACGCGTACGGATGCGGCCTTCGATGTAGACCGGCGAACCTTTTTTCAGGTATTCGCCGGCAATCTCCGCCAGCCGGCCGAAAAAGCTGATGCGGTGCCACTCGGTATGTTCCTGCTTGTCACCGCTCTTGTCCTTCCAGTTTTCGGTGGTTGCGATGCGGATGTTGGTCACCGCATCCCCGCTGGGCAGGTAGCGGGTTTCGGGATCAGCGCCGAGGTTGCCGATCAGAATTACCTTGTTAACCGAGGCCATGTCGGATTGTCCTTTTGATTTGTTCGCATCAACGGCTACAACGCGCCCGCCGTCCCGGGCGTTTACGTGCGTTTTACCTGGGGCACGCGCATGCCGAGGGCGAGTATAAGCCAGATCGCCAGAAGCACGGCGTCAAAGCCGATCACCGCCTGGCTGCCCCAGCGCTGGTAGAGAACCCCACCCGCCGAGGCCCCGAGGAAGGTGCCGAAAAACTGGATGGTGCTGTAGAGCCCGATCGCGGTGCCCTTGGCATGTGCCGGCGCCATCCGGGTCGCCAGGGTCGGCAGCATCGCCTCCAGCGCGTTGAAGGGCGCAAAAAATGCCAGCAGAAACAATGACAACAGCCATACGCTGCCATCGAGCCAGGGCAGCGCAAGATGGGCCGCCAGCAGCGCGGCGATCGCCGCGATGAACCAGCGCCGCAGCAGGACCGGATTGCCGGCCTGCAGCACCGCCGGCATCATCAGCACGAAGGAACCCAGCATCACTGGCAGGTATACCTGCCAGTGGGAATCCACCGGCAAACCGGCGTCGCGAAGGCTGAAGGGCACCACGATAAACAGCGCCATCAGCACCGCATGCAGCGCGAAAATCCCCCAGTTGAGCCTGGCCAGCTGCGGATCGGTCAGCACATGCCAGAAATCCTTCAGCGCGCGTCCCGGCGCCGGGGGCACCTGCGGGGCGTCCGGGATCACCCGCCACATCACCAGCATCGCGCCCAGCGCAAGCAGCCCTGTAAGCACGAAAATGCCCGGCACCCCGATCAGGCTGTTGAGCCATGGGCTCACCACCAGCGACAGCGCGAACGACAACCCGATGGTCGAACCGATCATTGCCATGGCCTTGGCGCGCTGGTCTTCGCGGGTCAGGTCGGCGGTCATGGCCATGACCGCGGCAGAGATCGCGCCGGCGCCCTGGAGCATGCGGCCGAGGATGACGATGTAGATATTGGGCGCCAGCGCCGCGACAAAACTGCCGATCGCGAAAATCGCCAGCCCGGCGTACACAACGGGCTTGCGGCCATAGCGGTCCGACCACCAGCCGAAGGGAATCTGCAGCACCGCCTGGGTCAGGCCGTAGGCGCCGATGGCGAAACCGACCAATGTCAGGTTGTCGCCGCCGGGCAGGCGTTCGGCGTAAATCGCGAACACCGGCAGGATCACGAACATGCCGAGCAGGCGCAGGCCGAATATGCCGGACAGTCCGATGCTGGCCCGCAGCTCAAGCGGGGTCATTTTGCTGCGGGACGACATGGACAGGCGGGGATGAGGAAACCGGGAGGAACAGTTGGGCCTGACTGCTTATGCGCGTATATTAACAGGTTTAACTTTGAAACCCGACATATGGCCGCGCGCACGACACCGCCAAAACTGGTCGCACTGCCGGGCAGGCAGCAGGATCATCTGTCGCCCCCGCCGGCAGGTGCCGGGCTGATCCGCGTGCGCGGCGCACGCACGCACAACCTGAAAAACATCAGCCTTGATCTGCCGCGAAACCGGCTGGTGGTGATCACCGGCCTGTCGGGCTCGGGCAAATCCTCGCTGGCTTTCGACACGCTGTATGCCGAGGGCCAGCGGCGTTACGTCGAATCGTTGTCGGCCTACGCGCGGCAATTCCTGCAACTGATGGAAAAACCCGATGTCGACCTGATCGAGGGCCTGTCGCCGGCCATCGCCATCGAGCAGAAGGCTTCCAGTCACAATCCGCGCTCGACGGTAGGCACCGTCACCGAAATCCACGACTACCTTCGCCTGCTCTACGCGCGTATCGGCGAACCGCATTGCCCCGAACACGGTGTCGGCCTTGCCGCGCAGTCGGTCGCACAGATGGTCGACCATGTCCTGCAGATGCCCGAAGACACGAAACTGATGATCCTCGCCCCCGTGGTCAATGACCGCAAGGGCGAACAGTCGGCACTGATCGACGAACTGCGGGCCCAGGGCTTCGTGCGGGTGCGCCTGGACGGCAGGGTCCATGACATCGATGCCCTGCCGGCGCTGAAAAAAAACACCAAGCACACGATCGACATCGTCGTCGACCGCATCAAGGTGCGGCCCGAGCTGCGCCAGCGCCTCGCCGAATCCTTCGAAACGGCGCTGCGCCACGGCGACGGGCGCGCGCTCGCGGTGGACATGGACAGCGGCAGGGAACATGCCTACTCCGCACGCCTCGCCTGCCCGCACTGCGGTTACGCATCCCCCGATCTCGAGCCGCGACTGTTTTCCTTCAACAACCCCGCCGGCGCCTGCCAGCGCTGCGACGGACTCGGCGCGATCACGTTCTTCGACCCGAAACGCATTGCCGCTTTCCCCGAAATGTCGCTGGCTGCAGGCGCGATCAAGGGCTGGGACCGCCGCAACCAGTTCTACTTCCAGATGCTGCAGGGACTCGCCGCCCATTACGGGTTTGACATCGAGGCGCCGTTCAACGAACTGCCCGAGGAGGCGCGCAACGCCGTGCTGTACGGTTCCGGCAGCACGCCCATCCGCTTCACCTACGCCGGAGAACGCGGAAAAACATACGTCAAGGAGCACGCCTTCGAGGGCGTGGTGCCCAACCTGGAGCGCCGGCACAGGGAAACCGACTCGCCCGTGGTACGCGAGGAGCTCGCCAAATACCTCAACAGCCAGCAATGCCCGGACTGCCGCGGCACGCGGCTGCGTCGCGAGGCACGTCATGTCCTGGTCGCTGGCCAGCCGATCTACGCGCTGTCCGCGCTGCAGCTTGGCGACGCGATGCGCTTTTTCGAACGTCTGAAACTGGGCGGCGCCAGGCAGGCCATCGCCGAAAAAATCGCCGGCGAGATCGGCAACCGTCTGCGCTTTCTGGTCGATGTCGGCCTCGACTACCTGTCCCTGGACCGCTCCGCCGACACGCTGTCCGGCGGTGAATCCCAGCGCATCCGTCTCGCCAGCCAGATCGGGTCCGGCCTGACCGGCGTGATGTACGTGCTCGACGAACCCTCGATCGGCCTGCACCAGCGCGATAACACGCGCCTGCTCGACATGCTCAAGCGGCTGCGCGACATCGGCAATTCGGTGATCGTCGTCGAGCATGACCACGACGCGATCATGCAGGCGGACCACGTGATCGACATGGGGCTCGGTGCCGGTGAACATGGCGGCCGAGTCATTGCCGAAGGACCGCCCGCGGAAATCATTGCCCACCCCGAGTCCCTGACCGGCCAGTACCTTTCGGGGCGCCGCCGCATCGACATACCGGCGCTGCGCCATCGCATCAACCCGAAGCGCCAGTTGTTCATCAGGGGCGCCCGCGGCAACAACCTCAAGGACGTCACGGTGGGCATTCCCATCGGCCTGCTCACCTGTGTCACCGGCGTATCGGGTTCCGGCAAGTCGACCCTGGTCAACGACACGCTGTACCTGTCGGCGGCACGCGATCTCTACGGCAGCAATGTCGAGCCCGCGCCCTGCGCGGCGATTGAAGGCATGGAGTTCTTCGACAAGGTCGTCAACGTCGACCAGAGCCCGATCGGACGCACGCCCCGCTCCAATCCGGCCACCTACACCGGCCTGTTCACGCCGATCCGCGAACTGTATGCCGGCGTGCCCGAGTCGCGAGCCCGCGGCTACGGGGCCGGACGCTTTTCGTTCAACGTCAAAGGCGGCCGCTGCGAGGCCTGTCAGGGCGATGGCGTGCTCAAGGTGGAAATGCATTTCCTGCCTGACATCTATGTACCGTGCGACACCTGCCATGGCAAACGCTACAACCGCGAAACCCTGGATATCCGTTACAAGGGCAAGACCATCCACGAAGTGCTGGAGATGACGGTCGAACACGCGCTGGAGTTTTTCAGCGCGGTGCCAACGCTGGCGCGCAAGCTGCAGACGCTGATGGATGTCGGCCTTGGCTACATCACGCTGGGCCAGAGCGCGACCACGCTGTCCGGCGGCGAGGCACAGCGCGTCAAGCTGGCGCTGGAGCTGTCCAAGCGCGACACCGGCCGCACGCTGTACATCCTGGACGAACCGACCACCGGCCTGCATTTCCACGACACCGACCTGCTGCTGCGGGTGCTGCACCGCCTGCGCGACCACGGCAACACCATCGTTGTCATCGAGCATAACCTTGACGTCATCAAGACCGCCGACTGGGTGATCGACCTCGGCCCCGAAGGCGGCGGCGGCGGCGGCAGGATCATCGCCGAGGGCCCCCCGGAAACCGTTGCCTCAGCACCGGGCAGCCATACCGGCATTCACCTGAAAACGGTGCTGGCGTGAAATCCGATGCCGCCCGTGAGCTGCTGACCGGCAGTTTTGCCGCCGCGGTTGCTGCCGCAGATCCTGCGCGCATCCTGCAGGCGCAGCTGCCGCCGCCGCCCAAGGGCCGCACGCTCGTGGTTGGGGCCGGCAAGGCTGCGGCATCGATGGCACTGGCCGTTGAACAGTCGTGGCCTGCGGCCGCGCCGCTCGACGGGCTGGTGATCACCCGTTACCGGCACGGATTGCTGACCAACCGCATCACCGTGCTTGAGGCCGGACACCCGGTACCGGATGCCGCCGGCGAACAGGCGGCTGCGGAAATCCTGAAGAAGGTCAAGTCGCTGACACCACAGGACCTGTTGCTGGTGCTGGTCTCCGGCGGCGGCTCCAGCCTGTTGTCACTGCCGGCCGAAGGCGTTTCAATGTCGGATCTCAAGCAGGTCACCCGGCAGTTGCTGCATTCCGGCGCGCCGATCCAGGCGATGAACACCGTGCGCAAGCACCTGTCGCTGATCCAGGGTGGAAGACTGGCGGCCGCCTCCCGTGCGCCGGTGCTGGCCCTGGTGATCTCGGATGTGACCGGCGACGACCCGACACATATCGCCTCTGGCCCCTGCGCGCCCGATCCGACGACCTATGCCGATGCGATCGGCATCCTTGACCGTTACGGCGTGCAACCCCCGCCCGCAGTCGCAGCCCACCTGGCGCGCGGCGCCCGCGGCGAGATTGCGGAGACACCCAAGGCGGGCGATCGGGCATTCGCGAAAACCGAAAACCGGGTCATCGCGACGGCATGGCAGTCACTGCAGGCGGCCGCGGATTATTTCCGCGGCAGGGGCATCACGCCGGCGATTCTGGGCGACTCGGTGACCGGTGAGGCGCGCGAAGTCGCCAAGGTTTACGGCGCGATGGCGCGCACCGTCCGTCAACACCATGCGCCGTGGCCGGCACCGGTCGCACTGATTTCCGGCGGCGAGTGCACGGTAACCGTGCGCGGCCAGGGCCGCGGGGGACGCTGCGCCGAGTTCCTGCTGTCACTGGCGCTGGATCTGGATGGCGCCCCGGGCATCCATGCGCTCGCCTGCGACACCGACGGCATTGACGGTTCGGAAGACAATGCCGGCGCAGTGCTGACTCCGGATGCGCTGCAACGCGCCGCGCGCAAGCATGTGAATGCCGCGGCATTGCTCGATGGCAACGATGCCTACGGCTTTTTTGAAGCTACCGGAGACCTCGTCGTCACTGGCCCGACCCGCACCAATGTCAACGATTACCGGGTGATCCTGGTAACCTGATTGTTATTAAGTTATTGTTTTTAAATAATTATTTTGATTTACTTGACGTAAAAAAACCGGGCCAAGCCCGGTTTTTTTACGTCACCGCCCTGATCAGGCGGTCGCCGTTTCGGGCTTGGCTTCAGCAGCCTCTTCCGGACGGTCCAGCAGTTCGACATAGGCCATCGGCGCGTTGTCGCCCTTGCGGAAACCGAATTTCAGGATGCGCAGGTAGCCACCGTTGCGCTTGGCGTAACGCGGGCCCAGCAGTTCGAACAGCTTGACCACGTTTTCGCGGTCGCGCAGGCGGTCGAATGCCAGACGGCGGTTGGCCAGCGTGGGCTTCTTGCCCAGCGTGATGATCGGCTCGACCACGCGGCGCAGTTCCTTCGCCTTGGGCAGGGTGGTCTTGATCGCTTCATGGCGCAGCAGCGAGTTGGCCATGTTGCGCAGCATTGCCAGACGATGGCTGCTGGTGCGATTGAGTTTCCGTAAACCGTGACGATGACGCATGATGCCCTCTTAAACCTTTTCGAGGCCGGCAGGCGGCCAGTTTTCCAGCTTCATCCCCAGCGTGAGACCGCGGGAGGCCAGCACTTCCTTGATTTCGTTCAGCGACTTGCGGCCCAGATTCGGGGTCTTCAGCAGCTCCGTTTCGGTGCGCTGGATCAGGTCGCCGATGTAATAGATGTTTTCCGCCTTGAGGCAGTTGGCCGAACGCACGGTCAACTCCAGGTCATCGACCGGGCGCAGCAGCACCGGATCGATCTGGGTGGCCTTCTTCTCCTCGATCAGCGCCGGGGTGCCCTTGAGGTCGGCAAACACGGACAGCTGCTCGACCAGCACGCGCGCGGCATAACGCACCGCTTCTTCCGGATCGATCGCGCCGTTGGTTTCGATGTCGATCACCAGCTTGTCGAGGTCGGTGCGCTGCTCGACACGCGCCGATTCCACGGCATAGCTGACACGGCGCACCGGGCTGAACGAGGCGTCAAGCATCAGGCCGCCGACGCTGCGCGCGTCTTCATCGCCGCGACGGGTGACTGCCGCCACGTAACCGCGGCCTTTTTCGACCTTGATCTGCACGTCGAGCTTGCCGCCCGCCGTCAGATGCGCGATCACGTGATCGGGATTGATGATCTCGACATCGTGCATCGGTTCGATATCCGCCGCGGTGACCACGCCCTCGCCCGATTTCTTCAGGTTGAGGATGGCTTCGTCGCGGTTATGCAGACGCAGCACGATGCCTTTCAGGTTCAGCAGGATGTCAACCACATCCTCCTGGACGCCGTCGATGGTGGAGTACTCATGCAGCACGCCGGAAATCTTGACTTCCGTAGCAGCATAGCCGGGCATCGACGACAGCAGTGTGCGGCGCAGCGCGTTGCCGAGCGTGTGGCCATAGCCGCGCTCGAACGGCTCCATCGTAACCTTGGCGTGGAACGGCGATACACCCTGAACATCGATGATCCGAGGCTTGAGAAAAGCGCTGCTGGACATGACGGACTACCTCTAAAAATTATTTCGAGTAAAGCTCGACGATGAGCGACTCATTGATCGTGGACGGCAGCTCGGAACGCTGCGGCCGCGCCTTGAAGGTGCCCTTCAGGGCCTTCGAGTCAACCTCGATCCATTCCGGATAGCCGCGGGACTCGGCCGCTTCCGACGCGCCCTTGATGCGCAGCTGGGCCTTGGCCGGCTGAGCCACCTCGACGACATCGCCCGGACGGCACTGGTACGACGGGATGTTGACCCGCTTGCCGTTGACCAGGATGCCGTTGTGGCGGACCACCTGGCGCGCTTCGGTTCGCGAGGCGCCGAAACCCATGCGGTAGGCAACGCTGTCCAGCCTGCTTTCCAGGTTCTGCAGCAGCGCCTCGCCGGTCACGCCCTTGCTGGCAGCCGCTTCCTTGTAGGTCTTGCGGAACTGGCGCTCGAGGATGCCGTAAATCCTGCGCACCTTCTGCTTTTCACGCAACTGGACGCCGTAGCCCGAAAGACGGGCATTTTTCTGTCCGTGCTGACCCGGGGGGTAGGCACGTCGTTCCATCGCACATTTGTCGGTGAAACACTTCTCCCCTTTCAGGAAGAGTTTTTCGCCTTCGCGCCGGCACTGCCGGCACTTTGCATCGAGATTCCTGGCCACTGTGGGATCTCCCTTAAATTCTGCGTTTCTTCGGCGGACGGCAGCCGTTATGCGGCACGGGCGTCACGTCGGAGATACTGGTGATCTTGAAACCTACGGCATTCAGCGCGCGCACGGCGGACTCACGGCCGGGACCGGGGCCCTTGATCAGGACCTCGATGTTTTTCACGCCGCACTCCTGCGCCAGACGGCCTGCCTTCTCTGCAGCGATCTGCGCGGCAAACGGAGTCGACTTGCGCGAGCCCTTGAAGCCATTGCTGCCCGAAGTCGCCCAGGCCAGTGCGTTGCCCTGGCGGTCGGTGATCGTGACGATGGTGTTGTTGAAGGAAGCGTGGACGTGCGCGACGCCTTCCGCCACGTTTTTCTTGACCTTCTTGCGAACCCTGGTGCTTGCCTTAGCCATATATAGTCACTCTCAATTAAGCGGCCGGACGCTGGATCTTCACTGCAGCCTTGCGCGGGCCCTTCCGGGTGCGGGCATTGGTGCGGGTGCGCTGGCCGCGGACCGGCAGACCGGCGCGATGGCGCTTGCCGCGCCAGGTGCCGAGGTCCATCAGCCGCTTGATGTTCATGGAAATCTCGCGCCGCAGATCGCCTTCGGTCGTGAACTTGGCCACCTGTTCGCGCAGCTTCTCCATGTCCGTGTCGGACAGGTCCTTGATCTTGGTCGCGGTATTGATGCCTGCCGCCACGCAGATCTGGCGGGCACGGCTCCGGCCGATACCGTAGATTGCCGTCAGCGCGATTTCGGCGTGCTGATGGTTTGCGATGTTGACGCCACCTATGCGGGCCATTTGCTTACCCCACCAATGGAAAACTGATCATTATAACTTCTGAAAGGCTCATGTTCAACGAACCAATCAACCCTGACGCTGCTTGTGGCGCGGATCCTTGCAGATCACCCGAACCACGCCGTTGCGCTTCACAACCTTGCAGTTGCGGCACATGCGCTTGACCGATGCCTGTACTTTCATGTCATACCTCTTTCGCTCGCAGCCTTATTTCGCCCGGAAAACAATGCGCCCCTTGGTCAAATCGTAAGGCGTCAGTTCAACGGTCACCTTGTCCCCGGGCAGAATCCGGATGTAATGCATCCGCATCTTTCCCGAGATATGGCCAAGTACTATGTGGCCATTCTCCAGCTTCACCCGAAACGTGGCGTTCGGCAGGGTTTCAACGATCTCTCCCTGCATCTGTATCGTGTCTTCTTTCGCCATTTACCGCGTCGGGAAAACACCGCCCTTGAAGTTTGCCTTCTTGAGCAGGCTTTCGTATTGATGCGACATCACGTAAGCCTGCACCTGTGCCATGAAATCCAGCGTCACCACCACGATGATCAGCAGCGAGGTGCCGCCAAAATAAAACGGCACATTTTTCCAGACGATCAAGAGTTCAGGCACCAGGCAAACCAGCGTGACATAGATCGCGCCGCCCAGCGTCAAACGCATCGTCACCTTCTCGATGTAGCGGGCGGTCTGGTCGCCGGGACGGATGCCGGGAACAAACGCGCCACTCTTTTTCAGGTTCTCGGCGGTTTCCTTGGGATTGAACACCAGTGCCGTATAGAAAAAGCAGAAGAAAATGATCGCCGCCGCATAACACAGCGTGTAAATCGGCTGGCCGGGATGCAGCACCGCGGCCACATTCTTCAGCCAGACCATCCCTTCGTTCTCACCCAGCCAACCGGCGACAGTGCCCGGGAACAGGATGATGCTTGACGCGAAAATCGGGGGGATCACACCCGACATGTTCAGCTTCAGCGGCAGGTGCGAGGACTGACCGCCATACACCTTGCGACCCACCTGGCGCTTCGCATAATTCACCAGGATCTTGCGCTGTCCCTTTTCGACGAAACACACGAACGCAGTGACGGCCACCACCAGCACGAAAATGAAGAGCACAAACGGGATCGAGAATGCCCCGGTGCGCGCCAGCTCCAGGGTCCCGCCCACTGCCTGCGGGAATCCGGCGGCGATCCCGGCAAAAATGATCAGCGAAATGCCGTTGCCGATGCCGCGCTCGGTGATCTGCTCGCCCAGCCACATCAGGAACATCGTCCCGGTAACCAGCGTAATCATGGCCGTCATCCGGAACATCAGGCCCGGGTCGATTGCCACCTTCTGCTGCTCGAATGCGATCGCGATCGCCATGCCCTGCACGATCGCCAGTGCCGCCGTGCCATACCGCGTGTATTGCGTGATCTTCCTGCGGCCGGACTCGCCTTCCTTTTTCAGCGCCTCCAGCGTCGGCGACACCACGGTCATCAACTGCATGATGATTGAGGCCGAGATGTAAGGCATGATGCCCAGCGTGAAAATCGAGAACCGGGACAGCGCGCCGCCCGAGAACATGTTGAACATGTCGAGTATGCCGCCGCGCTGCGAACGGAACAGTTCAGCCAGCTGCGCCTGGTCGATTCCCGGCACCGGAATGAATGATCCGATGCGGAAGACGATCAGCGCGCCGACGAGAAACAGCAGGCGACGCTTGAGGTCGCCGAATTTTCCCGCTCCCGACAGTGCAGCGCCTACAGCCAACGCTTAGCTCCCGGCCTTCTCTGCGGGCAATTCGATGCTGCCGCCGGCCTTCTCGATGGCCGCCTTGGCACCCTTGGTGACCATGACACCTTTCAGCGCAACCTTGCGCTTGATTTCACCGGCCAGGATCACCTTGGCGCGCGTGGCCAGACGCGGCACTGCGCCGGATTTCTTCAGGATGTCAAGGTCGATCGATTCCGCGGTCATTTTCTGCAGGGTGTCGAGGCGCACTTCGGCGGTATCACCGGCGCTCAGCGACTGGAAGCCGCGCTTCGGCAGACGGCGGTGCAGCGGCATCTGGCCGCCCTCGAAGCCAACCTTGTGAAAGCCGCCAGCGCGTGCCTTCTGACCCTTGTGGCCACGGCCTGCGGTCTTGCCCAGGCCCGAGCCGATGCCGCGACCGACACGTTTCTTGCTGTGTTTGGCACCGCTTGCAGGCTTGATATTGTTCAGTTCCATTTATGCCTCGCAACGTACGAGATAGGCGACCTTCTTGATCATGCCGCGCACCGCCGGGGTGTCCACGAGTTCGACGGTATGACGGATGCGGCGCAGCCCCAGGCCGCGCACGCAGGCACGATGCTCGGGGCGCGTTCCGATCAGGCTGCGCACCAGCGTGACCTTGACAGTTTTACCCTGCGGATTCTTGGCCATGGCTTATCCCTGGATTTCTTCAACCGACTTGCCGCGCTTCGCGGCGATCTCGGCGGGGGTGTTCATCGCGGTCAGGCCGTTGATGGTGGCGCGCACGATGTTGTACGGGTTGGTCGAACCGATGCACTTGGCCAGGATGTTGGCCACGCCCATCACTTCAAGCACCGCACGAACCGGACCGCCGGCGATGATACCCGTGCCTTCGGAGGCCGGCTGCATGTAAACCTTGGATGCGCCATGCCGCCCCATCACTGCATGTTGCAGCGTGCCGTTCTTCAACTGCACCTTGACCATCTTGCGGCGCGCTTCCTCCATGGCCTTCTGGACGGCAACCGGCACCTCGCGTGCCTTTCCTTTGCCCATGCCAATGCTGCCGTCGCCGTCACCGACCACGGTCAGCGCGGCAAAACCCATCACCCGGCCGCCCTTGACGACCTTGGTGACGCGGTTGATTGCCACCATTTTTTCGCGAAGGCCGTCACCGCGCTCCTCGCCGGTCTGCATTTTCGATGCCTGCATTTTTGCCATGCGCTGCTCCGTCAGAACTTGAGGCCGGCTTCACGCGCGGCTTCCGCCAGCGCCTTCACCCGACCGTGATATTGGTAGCCGGAGCGGTCAAACGCGACCTTCTCCACGCCCGCCTTCTTTGCCCGTTCGGCAATGCGCTTGCCGATGGCAACCGCAGCAGCGATGTTTCCGCCGTTGGGAAGCGTCGCGCGGACCTCCTTTTCCGAAGTCGAAGCGCTGGCGAGCACCCTGGAACCGCTGGCGTCGATCACCTGCGCATAGATATGGCCGTTCGAGCGGTAAACAGTCAGCCGTACCGCCTTGAGTTCGGCAATCTTGGCCCGGGTGCTGCGTGCGCGCCGGAGGCGCGCCGAATTTTTCTCAAACATGTCCTATCCGCCTTACTTCTTCTTCGTTTCCTTGAGCACAATCTGCTCATCGGCATAACGCACGCCCTTGCCCTTGTAGGGTTCCGGCGGGCGGTAATTGCGAACATCAGCAGCAACCTGGCCGACCTGCTGCTTGTCGGCGCCCTTGATGATGATTTCAGTCTGCGTCGGAGTTTCTGCCTTTACGCCAACCGGCAGCTGGTGCACGACCGGGTGTGAAAAGCCAAGCGTCAGGTTGAGCTTGTCACCCTGCGCCTGGGCGCGGTATCCGACCCCGACCAGCGTCAGCTTGCGCTCAAAACCCTTGCTCACGCCCTGTACCATGTTGGCGATCAGCGCTCGCAGCGTGCCGCTGATCGCGTTGGCCTGGCGCGAATTCTCGTTCAGCTTGATTTCGAGGCGATTGTCGATTTTCTCGACTTTCACGTTCGGCGTGATCGCCTGCGACAGCGTACCCATCGGCCCCTTGACCGAAATCTGGCCGGCGCTGATGGTGACCTCGACCTTTTCCGGCAGCATGACCGGGGATTTTCCGACTCTGGACATCGTCTGTCTCCCTTAGGCCACGATGCAGAGAACTTCCCCGCCGATGCCCATGCCGCGTGCCTTGCGATCCGTCATGACCCCTTTCGAGGTCGACACGATGGCAACGCCGAGGCCGTTCATCACATTGGGAATGTCACGGCTGGGTTTGTAGATGCGCAGGCCGGGACGGCTCACGCGCTCGATTTTTTCGATCACCGGGCTGCCGGCGTAATACTTGAGTTCAACCTCAAGCACCGGCTTGGAAACTTCACCTTTGACGGCAAAGTCTTCAATATAGCCCTCGTCTTTGAGGACCTTGGCAATCGCCGCCTTGAGCTTGCTCGAAGGCATCGACACGGATTCCTTTTCCGCCTGCTGCGCATTGCGGATGCGGGTCAGCATGTCGGAAATCGGATCATTCATGCTCATGCAAAATTCTCCTGCGGCCTGTCTTACCAGCTAGCCTTGATGACGCCCGGGATTTCACCGCGCATGGCAATCTCGCGCAGTTTGCCCCGAGCCAGTCCGAACTTGCGATAAACGCCACGAGGCCGGCCGGTCAGCGCGCAACGGTTGCGCAGCCGGACAGCGCTCGAATTGCGCGGCAGCTTCTGCAGCTTCAGACGGGCCTCGTAACGATCCTCGGGTGAAAGCCGCTGATCATCGACAAGTGCCTGGAGTTCTGCACGCTTGGCCGCAAATTTCTTCACGGTCTTGCGACGCTTCTGCTCACGGTTTATCAGTGCAAGCTTGGACATACGTTTTCCTCAGTTGCGGAAAGGAAATTTGAACGCCGAAAGCAGAGCCCGTGCTTCCTCATCGGACTTTGCCGTGGTTGAAATCGTGATGTTCATGCCGCGCAGGGCATCAATCTTGTCGTACTCGATTTCGGGAAAAATGATCTGTTCCTTGATGCCCATGTTGTAGTTGCCACGGCCATCGAAGCTCTTGCCGGAAATGCCGCGGAAGTCGCGCACGCGGGGCAGCGCAATGTTGACCAGGCGATCCAGGAATTCATACATCCGCGCGCCGCGGAGCGTGACCTTGCATCCGACCGGATAACCTTCGCGGATCTTGAAGTTCGCGATGGCCTTGCGGGATTTGGTGACCAGCGGCTTCTGGCCGGCGATCTTGGTCATGTCGCCGACGGCGTTGTCCATGATCTTCTTGTCGGCAACCGCTTCGCCCACACCCATGTTGAGCACGATCTTGTCGATGCGCGGCACCTGCATGGGGCTGGAATAACCAAACTTCTGGGTCAGCTCCTTGGCCACCGCCTCCTTGTAGTAGGTGCTCAGGCGCGCGGGCGCGGTCGGCCGTGCAGGCTTGCCCTGCTTGGCGGACACACCGGCGGCAGCCTTCGGCTCCTTGGCGGCCTTCTTGGCGGGCTCGGCCCTGGCTTCCTTCGCGGGCTTTGCTTTTTTGGATTCTTTGTCAGCGCTCATACATCAACCACTTCGTCATTGGACTTGAAAAAACGAACGCGACGACCGTCTTCCAGTTGCCGGATGCCGACGCGGTCAGCCTTCTTGGTCACCGGATTGAAAAGAGCCACGTTCGAGATGTGAATGGGCATTTCCTTGTCGAGGATGCCGCCGGTCTCGCCTTTGGCCGGGTTGGGCCGCTGGTGCTTCTTGACGCGGTTGATGCCTTCGACGAGCAGATGATCCGCATCGACAACGCGCAGCACGGTGCCACGCTTGCTGCGGTCACGACCGGTCAGCACCACAACATCATCGCCTTTTCTGATCTTGCGCATATGCGTAATGTCCTTTACAGCACTTCCGGTGCGAGAGACACGATCTTCATGAATCGCTCGGTCCGCAGCTCGCGAGTCACCGGTCCGAATATCCGGGTTCCGATCGGCTCTAGCTTCTGGTTGAGCAGGACGGCTGCATTGCCGTCAAACTTCAGCAGAGAGCCGTCATTGCGGCGCACGCCCTTCGCGGTGCGCACAACCACCGCGTTGTAGACCTCGCCCTTCTTGACGCGTCCGCGCGGGGCGGCGTCCTTTATGCTGACCTTGATCACGTCGCCGATGCCGGCATAACGACGCTTTGAACCGCCAAGCACCTTGATGCACATGACCGCACGCGCACCGGTGTTGTCAGCAACATCCAGTATGGATTGCATCTGAATCATGGTTTTTCCTGCTTTTCTTTTCCCCAACTTGGCCCACCAAACCACGGAAGGCCAGTCTTGGAGCCCGTTCGGGCTAGGTCACCGCCTGCGGTAGCAGGCGGAAAAATTACAGCCGTAAATTATATACCGCTCCGCCAAACCAGCGCAAGCGGTAATTTTCCCTCAGACGCCTCGCGACTTTTCGATCAGCTTGATCACCTTCCAGGCCTTGGTTTTGGCCAGGGGGCGGCATTCCTCGATCAGCACGGTGTCGCCTTCCTTGTACTCGTCGTTGGCGTCGTGGGCATGATACTTCTTGGAGCGGGTGACCACCTTGCCCAGCAGGGGGTGCTTGACCCGTCGCTCGACCAGCACGGTCACCGTTTTGTCCATCTTGTCGCTGACCACACGCCCGGTCAGGGTTCGCTTGTTTGCTTCGCTCATGTTCCCGCCCTTAAGCCTTCATGCCCAGCACCGTGCGCACGCGAGCGATGTCGCGCCGCACCTTGCGCAGCTGGCTGGTGTTGGTCAGTTGCTGGGTCGCCTTCTGCATGCGCAGGGAAAACTGCGCCTTCAGCAACGATTCCAGTTCCTTGCGCAGCTCGTCCGCGCCCTTCGATTGCAGTTCGCTTGCTTTCATGGTGTCAACCCCCGACCAGGCGATGCACAAAGGTCGTTGCGATCGGCAGCTTGGCCGCCGCCAGGCGGAATGCCTCCTTGGCAATGACCTCGTTCACCCCGTCCATTTCATACAAAACCTTGCCCGGCTGGATCTCGGCGACCCAGTACTCCGGATTGCCCTTGCCGTTGCCCATACGCACTTCCGCCGGCTTCCGCGAAATCGGCTTGTCCGGGAAAATGCGGATCCAGATCCTGCCGCCGCGTTTGATGTGGCGCGTCATCGCTCGCCGCGCGGCCTCGATCTGGCGGGCCGTCAGGCGGCCGCGGCCGATTGCCTTGAGGCCGAATTCGCCGAAGCTGACCTTGTTGCCGCGAGTCGCAACGCCGGTGTTCCGGCCCTTCTGCTCCTTGCGGTATTTACGCCTGGCTGGCTGTAGCACGTTTTGCTCCTGTCTTTGCAGTTGTCCTTCTCGGCTTGCGCGCCGGTGCCGGCGCGGGTTCCTCGGCCGGTGCAGCCGACGGAGCCAATGCGGGATGATCGTTCTTGCCGATCACCTCACCCTTGAACACCCAGACTTTCACGCCAATGATGCCGTAGCTGGTCTTGGCTTCCGAAAATCCGTAATCAATGTCTGCACGCAGCGTATGCAACGGCACGCGGCCTTCGCGATACCACTCGGTGCGTGCAATTTCGATGCCGTTCAGGCGGCCGGCGCTCATGATCTTGATGCCCTGCGCACCAAGGCGCATGGCATTGGTGATCGCGCGTTTCATTGCGCGGCGGAACATGATGCGCTTCTGCAGCTGCTGCACGATCGAATCGGCAATCAGCTGGGCATCCAGCTCCGGCTTGCGAACTTCCTCGATGTTGACATGCACAGGCACGCCGAGCATTTTCTGCAGATCGCCTTTCAGGCGCTCGATGTCCTCGCCCTTCTTGCCGATCACCATGCCGGGTCGCGCGCTGAACACGGTGATCCGCGCGTTCTTGGCCGGACGCTCGATGACCACGCGGGAAACGGCAGCCTGCGACAGCCGCTCCTTCAGATATTCGCGGACCTTGATGTCCTCGAGCAGCATGCCCGCGAAGTTCTTGTTGTTGGCGTACCAGCGCGATGCCCAGTTGCGGTTGAATGCGAGACGAAACCCGGTCGGGTGAATTTTCTGGCCCATGCTTACTTCCTTCCGTCGCCAACGGTCACGTAAACGTGGCACGTCGGTTTCAAGATCTGTACGCCCCGGCCTTTGGCTCGCGCTGAGAAGCGCTTCATCACCGGCCCCTTTTCCACGTGAATGCGGGTCACCTTGAGTTCGTCGATGTCGGCGCCGTCATTGTGTTCGGCATTGGCGATCGCGGACTCCAGAACCTTGCGGATGATCACCGCACCCTTCTTCGGGGAAAAGCTCAGGATGTTCAGCGCATTCTCCACCTTTTTGCCGCGGATCAGGTCGGCGACAAGCCGCCCTTTTTGCGGCGAGAGCCTGACGCCATGCAGTTTAGCTGTGGTATCCATGTCGATAAACCTTATTTCGCCGCCGGCGTCGGAGCCGATTTCTTGTCGGCAGGCGACGAACCGCCGGCCTTGGAATGGCCCTTGAACGTGCGGGTGTGGGCAAACTCGCCCAGCTTGTGGCCGACCATGTTTTCCGTGACATAGACAGGCACGTGCTGCTTGCCGTTGTGCACGGCGATGGTCAGGCCGACGAAGTCGGGCAGAACGGTGGAGCGCCGGGACCAGGTCTTGATCGGGCGCTTGTCGGAACCGGCGCGTGCCGTCTCCACCTTCTGCATCAGGTGATGGTCGACAAACGGGCCTTTTTTAATGGAACGTGACATCTTTACCCCTTACGCCGTGGCTTTCGCATTGCGGCGACGAATGATCATGCCGCTGGTGCGTTTGTTCTTGCGCGTCTTGTAGCCTTTGCACATGACGCCCCAGGGGCTGACCGGCGCCTGAGCTGCCGCCGTCCGCCCTTCACCACCGCCGTGCGGATGGTCGATCGGATTCATCGCCACACCCCGCACGGTCGGCCGAATGCCGCGCCAGCGAACCCGGCCGGCCTTGCCGATGGACTCCAGCGAATGCTCCTCGTTGCCGACTTCACCGATCGTTGCACGGCAATTCACGTGCACCTTGCGGATTTCGCCGGAACGCAACCGCAGCTGCGCATACTCGCCTTCTCGCGCGAGCAGTTGCACCGAAGTGCCTGCAGCACGGGAAAGCTGCGCACCCTTGCCGGGCATCATCTCGACACAGCAGATTGTCGAGCCGACAGGGATATTGCGCAGGGGAAGGGCATTGCCGGTCTTGATCGGCGCCTCGGGGCCGGACACCAGTTGCATACCGGCCGCAACCCCGCGGGTCGCAATGATGTAGCGGCGCTCGCCATCGGCATAGCACAGCAGCGCCAGGTGCGCGCTGCGGTTCGGATCGTATTCAATCCGCTCGACCTTGGCCGGGATGCCATCCTTGTCCCGCTTGAAATCGACCAGGCGGTAGTGCTGCTTGTGCCCGCCGCCCTGATGACGCATCGTGACACGGCCATGGGCATTGCGACCGGCCTTTTTCGACTGGCTTTTGACCAGCTTGGCGACCGGCTTGCCTTTGTGCAGGCCCGGGGTGACCACCTTGACCAGGCCGCGACGGCCCGGAGAAGTCGGTTTGACTTTGACTAACATTACTTCACCTCCCCTTCAGCAAAGGTGATTTCCTGGCCTGCCTTCAGGCAGACATAGGCTTTTTTCCAAGAGCTGCGACGGCCGGTAAACTTGCCGAAGCGCTTTTCCTTGCCGCGGACGTTGACGATGCGGACCTGCTCTACCTCGAGCTTCTCGTCCTTCTTGCTCAGCATCGTTTCGACCGCCGCCTTGATTTCCGGCTTGGTCGCATCGCGTGCAACGCGGAACACCACCTGGTTGTTCTTTTCACCGACCAGGGTGCTCTTTTCGGAAATCACCGGGGCAAGAAGAATCTGCGCCAGACGCTCTGTGCTGAATGCGCTCATGCCAGCAGCTCCTCGATTTTGCCCACTGCGCCCTTGGTGATCAGCACATTGGCATGCCGGATCAGGCTGACCGGATCGGCATGCTTGACATCCACCACCATGACGTGGGGCAGGTTACGCGACGACAGCCGCAGGTTCTCGTCCATGCTGTCGGTAATGATGAGCACATCGTCCATGCCCATGCCCTTCAGCTTGCTGGCGAGCAGCTTGGTTTTCGGCGCTTCGACGGTGAACGAATCCACCACAGACAGGCGTTCTTCGCGGGCAAGCTGGGAGAGGATCGACATCAGGCCGGCGCGGTACATCTTGCGGTTCAGCTTGTGCGAATAGTTCTCGTCAGGCGAGTTCGGGAAAATGCGGCCGCCGCCCCGCCACAACGGGCTGGAGCTCATGCCGGCGCGGGCGCGGCCCGTGCCTTTTTGCCGCCAGGGCTTCTTGGTCGTGTGGGAAACCGTGCCGCGGTCCTTCTGGGCGCGCGTGGCCAGCCGTGCATTGGCAAGGTACGCGGTGACCACCTGGTGCACCAGGGCTTCGTTGTATTCCCGGCCGAAAGCAGCATCCGAGGCCGCCAGTTTGGCGGTGGGCTTGCCTTGATCGTTGATGACGTTGAGTTCCATTGCGCCTCGCCTCACTTCTTCGCCGGGGCGGCCTTGCCACCCTGTTTGACCGGAGCACGCCGTGCGCGGACCGCGGGACGCACCATCACATCGCCGCCACGGGAGCCGGGAACGGCGCCGCGGATCAGCAGAAGGTTGCGCTCGGCATCGATCCGCACAATCTCCAGCGACTGCTGGGTGCGCTTGACGGCGCCCATGTGGCCCGGCATCCGTTTTCCGGGGAACACGCGGCCGGGATCCTGCGCCATGCCGATGGAACCGGGCTTGTTGTGCGAAACCGAGTTACCGTGGCTGGCACGATTCGAGGAGAAGTTGTGGCGCTTGATGACACCGGCAAAACCCTTGCCGTGCGACACACCGGTCACATCGACATACTGGCCCACCTCGAAAATGGTGGCAGCCAGCGCAGCACCTGCCTTGAGTTCAGCCAGCTTTTCCGGAGCCACGGTGAATTCACGCAGCACCTGGCCGGCTTCGACACCCGCTTTCGCGAAATGGCCGGCTGCTGCCTTGATTACACGGGAAGCGCGCCGCTTGCCGAAGGCAACCTGGACTGCCGAATAGCCATCCGTCTCGGGGGTCTTGACCTGTGAAATGCGGTTATTCGACACGTCAACGACCGTCACCGGAATGGTGTCGCCGTCATCGGTGAATATCCGCGTCATGCCGATTTTACGGCCGACGAGTCCTAAGCTCATGTTTTAATTACCTTTTTTAAAAAGGCGCCGACTGCAATTGGCCGGCACTTCTGTTAACAACAAACCACAGCGGATGTCCAAGCATCCATTACTACCACTACCGATTTACAGCTTGATTTCCACGTCCACGCCTGCCGGCAGATCCAGTTTCATCAGCGCATCGACCGTCTTGTCAGTCGGGTCAATGATGTCCATCAGGCGCAGATGGCTGCGAATTTCCAGCTGCTCGCGCGACGTCTTGTTGACGTGCGGCGAACGCAGCAGATCAAAGCGCTGTTTGCGCGTCGGCAGCGGGATCGGGCCCTTGACCACAGCCCCGGTGCGTTTCGCGGTGTCCACGATTTCCAGCGCGGACTGGTCGATAAGGCGATAGTCGAACGCCTTCAGGCGAATGCGGATTTTCTGACTTTTAAGGGCGGCCATGGCGGTTACTCGATGATCTTGGCGACGACGCCGGCGCCGACGGTGCGGCCGCCTTCGCGG